>Ga0182739_1000227_pt1 | contig 95678 bp, 65 predicted proteins | sample eDN5th30CBELigBY_FD_128873 | JGI IMG/M metagenome (GOLD analysis project Ga0182739, IMG submission 128873) | Enriched backyard soil microbial communities from Emeryville, California, USA - eDNA 5th pass 30_C BE-Lig BY (version 2) (version 2) | ecosystem: Environmental > Terrestrial > Soil >...
CCCTTCCAGGGTCGATTTCTCTCCCACCGGGTTCTCCGGGGGTGGCGCGCTCTCGCGCTTACCCCCGGCTGCCCCGCTTGAGCAACCCTTCAGGTTGCTTCTTATCTGCACCACTTTTAATCACACCCTGTCGCCGACACCCGCAAAACTATCGGTTGCATTGCCCCGCGCGGCGTGCGAGAATGGGCCTCTTATGAATCTCGCGAGCCTTTTTAATCTTGCCGGTCCGGACGTCCTGGTCATCCTGGTGGTGGTCCTGCTCCTTTTCGGGGCGAAGCGTTTGCCGGAACTGGCCCGCGGCCTGGGTCAGGCCATGAATGAATTTCACAAGGCCAAGGATGACATGCAGCGGCAGATCACCAACGGCGACAATCCGACCGTCCGCAAGCCGTCGGAGATTCGTGAACACCAGACGGCCCCGATCGCGGCTCAGAATGGCGAAGCCGCTCCTGCGGAAAGCGCGCCCGCTGCTCCTGCCAAGGAAGCCCAGGCCTGAAGCCCGGCTACCCGGAGGTTTTTTCGCGGCGGGTTGAGATCACCGCTGCTTTTGTTCCTTTACCCGGTGGCATCTGCGCTGGTTCGTCCGTTTTTTTCAAAAGTTCGGCTGCCGTCGGTTTCGGCAGCCTTCCTTTTCCCGCGCACCCGCCGGGGGTGGCGGCTTCTGCTCGCGGCGGCGGTGCTGGCCGAATTCCCGTGGCAGGTTTCCGCGAAGGAGTTTGTTTTCGTCGCCTACAACCTCGCCAATTACGGCCCGCTGCCGGAGCCGGGACGCAAGAAACCGGCAAAGTCGGCCCGCTCCACCGAAGCGGTGATCCGCGTGCTCAAAAGCCTGGAGCCGGATGTCATCGGCGTCTGCGAGATGGGGAGCCCGAAGCAGTTTGACGATTTTCGCCGTCGCTTGAGCGAAGCGGGCTTGCATTACCCGGAAGCAGAATACCTGGAAGGGGCCGATCCCGACCGGCGGCTGGCGCTGGTGAGCCGCATCCCGATTGTCGCCCGTAATTCCCAGCCCGATCTCTCGTTTGATGCCGATGGTTCCCATGAAAAAGTGCGGCGCGGGTTGCTCGATGTCACGCTGCGGACCGAAAGCGGCTTCCGGCTGCGCTTCGTCGGCCTCCACCTCAAGTCGAAGCTGCCGATCCGCGAAGGGGAGACCTTGATCCGCCGCCACGAATCGCACCTGGTCCGCCAGCATGTCGAGGCGATCATGGCTGCCGAGCCGGAACTGCCGCTCCTGGTTTACGGCGATTTCAACGATACGAAGGAGTCGATCGGCGTGCGGGCGATTTCCGGCACGCGCGGTTCCCCGATGGCGCTCACGGCGCTGCCGCTCGCCGACGATCTCGGGGATCGCTGGACCCATCACTGGAGTGCGACCGACATCTACTCGCGGATCGACTTCATTCTTGTCAACCGGGCCGCCTCGAGAGCCGTTGTCCGCGAACGGTCTTCGATCGCCCGGGTTGCGGAGTGGGCGCGGGCGAGCGATCACCGTCCCCTGGTGGTCCATTTCCGCGCGCTCACCCCGGAGCGCCTCTCTTCCCTGCCATGATGACCGCCACCCGCCGCCGCCTTCTTTTTCTGGCCCTGGTCCTGGGGCTTCTCTCCGGTTTCGCAACGCCGGGCGGCGCGGCTTCGGCCGACGCCGACTGGGCCGCCGTCACGGCGCTCGACCAGGGCCCCACCGGGATCAAGGCCGAAGCGTCGCTCGACGAAATTCGCGCCGTTTCGCTGGAGTTTCTCCAGAAACAGGAGAAAACGCTCCGCCATTTCATTTCGCAACACGGCAGCGACCGCCGGGCGCTCGAAGCCCGGTTGCGGCTTGCCCAGCTTCTCGGCAACCGGGCCGAAATCACCGGCAACCCGCTGCTCTTCCGCGATGCCGAAGCCGTTCTCGACGACGCCTCCAAGATCGCCCCCGTTTCCCGGCGGGGCGACGTCGCCTTCAGCCGGATCGCGCTTTCGATGCGCAAAATCTCCACGCCGACCGATGCCGACCGCGCAGCCCTGAGCGAAGCGCTCCGGCATTTCCGGCGGGATCATCCCAACGACCCGCGCGTCGCCTCGCTGATGACCGAGATCGCCACGCTTTACGACCATCTCCCGAGCCAGAAGCGGACGCTGCTCAACGCCGCGCTGCCGCTCGCCCGCTCCCCCGCGCTGGCGGCCCGGATTCATGACGACCTGCGGCGGCTCGATCTCCTCGGCCAGCCGCTCGCCCTTTCCGGGACGACGCTGGAGGGGAAGCCGTGGGACCTCGCCGCGCACAAGGGGAAGGTGGTCGTCGTCACCTACTTTGCCACCTGGTCGCTCCCGAGCCTCGGCATCCTTCAGGAAATGGCGGCGCTCACCTCGCGCTTTCAGAAGGAGGAGGTGGTCTTTGTCGGTATCAGCCTCGACCCGGATCGCGATCAGCTCGAGGGGCTTCTCGATCCGCTCAAAATCACCTGGCCGGTGCTCTGGGACGGCAAGGCGTGGGAAAGCCCCCTCGCCCGTTCCTACGGCATCAATGCCCTGCCGACTCTCTGGATCATTGATCGCAAGGGGCGGCTCCGCTCCGCCAACCCGCGGGGCGACACCGAAGCCACCCTCCAGCGCTTTCTCAAAGAGTAACCAGAAGTCAACACTTTCCCTTGCGGTGACCGTCCAAAATTCCCTTGAAATTTAAGTGGGAAACCGGCCCGCCGCCCGATAAAATACCGCATCCTATTCATGAGCGCCAGCATCTCCCGGCTTCAGGCCATCAACGCGATCACGAACTTCAAACCGTCATCGTCAACGAACTTTCGCGATGTTTTTGCGGCGGATCTCTACGGCTCCAATGTCTTCAGCCCTTCGGTGATGAAGCAGCGGCTGCCGCAGAAAATCTACCAGAGCGTCATCGAAACCATCGAAAGCGGCGCCAAGCTCGACCCGGCGGTGGCCGACGTGGTGGCTGCGGCGATGAAGGATTGGGCGATCGACAAGGGTGCGACGCATTATGCCCACGTTTTCTATCCGCTGACCGGACTTTCAGCGGAAAAGCACGACTCGTTCCTCTCGCCCGACGGGCTGGGCAACACGATCACCGAATTTTCCGGCAAGACGCTCATCCAGGGCGAGCCGGACGCTTCCAGCCTGCCGAGCGGCGGCATGCGCTCCACCTTTGAGGCGCGCGGCTACACCGTCTGGGATGTCACCAGCCCCGCCTACGTGCTGGAGAATCCCAACGGAAGCACGCTCTGCATCCCGACCGCCTTCATCTCATGGACCGGCGATGTGCTCGATAACAAGACGCCGCTGCTCCGGGCGATGCAGGTGCTCCACGTTCAGGCGAGGCGCATCCTGAAACTCTTCGGGCACGAAAAAATCAGCCACATCAAGAGCACGGCCGGGGCGGAACAGGAGTATTTCCTGATCGACCGCAATTTCTACTATGCGCGGCCCGACCTGCTGACCGCCGGGCGGACCCTCTTTGGCGCGCGCCCCCCGAAGGGGCAGGAGTTTGAGGACCATTACTTCGGCGCGATCCCCGAACGGGTGCTCGCCTACATGATGGAGGTCGAACGCGAACTGTTTAAACTCGGCATCCCGATCAAGACCCGCCACAACGAGGTCGCCCCCGGGCAGTTTGAAATCGCCCCGGTGTTTGAGAACTCGAACCTCGCCTCCGACCACCAGCAACTGGTGATGGCGATGCTGCGGACCGTCGCGGAACGTTCCGGCATGGCGTGCCTTCTTCACGAAAAACCGTTCGCCGGGGTAAGCGGCAGCGGCAAGCATGTCAACTTTTCGCTCGGCAACTCGACGCAGGGGAACCTCCTCGATCCCGGCGACACGCCGCACGCCAACGCGCAGTTCCTCGTCTTCTGCACGGCGGTGATCCGTGCCGTCAGCCTGCATGCCGAGTTGCTTCGGGCGGTCGTGGCGAGCGCTGGCAATGATCACCGGCTCGGGGCCAACGAAGCGCCGCCCGCGATTGTTTCGATCTTCCTGGGCGACCAGTTGAGCGACGTTTTCGAGCAGATTTCACGCGGCGGGGCCAACACCAGCAAGCAGCGCGGCACGATCAACATCGGGGCCGACTGCCTGCCGCCGCTGCCCAAGGATGCGGGCGACCGCAACCGGACCAGCCCGTTTGCCTTTACCGGAAACAAGTTCGAATTCCGCGCCGTCGGCTCCAACCAGTCGATCAGCGGGGTGGCGCTCGTTTTCAACACGATCCTCGCCGAGTCGCTCGACTACATCGCCACCGAGCTTGAAAAAGCCGAGCCGGGCCGTCTCAACGAACGCATCCAGCAGCTCCTTCACCAGATCATCAACGAGCACAAGGGGATCATCTTCAACGGCAACAATTACTCCGAAAAGTGGGTCAGGGAAGCGGCCGAACGCGGCCTCCCCAACCACCGGACGGCGGTGGAAGCGATCCCCGCCTACACGCTCCCGACAACGGTCGCCGCGTTCGAACGGTTCTTCATCCTGACCGGGCGCGAACTCGAAAGCCGGCAGGAGATCGCGTTTGAACAATATGTCAAGACGATCAACGTCGAGGCGAACCTGTTCATCGAGGTCGGCCGCACGATCATCTATCCCGCCGCGGTCCGCTACCAGAGCGAACTGGCCGCCAACGCCGCGCGGCTCAAGGAACTCAAGATCGACCCCGACCTTTCGGTGCTCGAAAAAGTCAGCAAGCTGATCGCCGACCTTCTTGAAGGGATTGAGCAACTGGAAACCGCGCGCGCCAACCGCCCGGTGGGCGACTTCGGCGAACGCGCCCGGTACGCGCTCAAGGAGATCATCCCCGCGATGGAAAAGGTCCGGGCCGCAGCGGATGAACTGGAGGGGATTGTCGCCGACGACCTCTGGCTCCTGCCGACCTATCAGGAGATGCTCTTCATCAAGTAGTCAAAAAAACTTGAGCATCGGGGCTGTCTGCCCTTTTCTCAAAGGCGCAAGAAGCTTTGATGCTGGAACGCGCCTTCAGGTTGCGCGAGAGCGGGACGACCGTTTCGCGAGAGATCATCGCGGGGATCACCACGTTCGCCGCGATGGCGTACATCCTTGCGATCAACCCCGCCATCCTGATGACGACCGGGATGGACCAGGGGGCGCTGGTGACCGCCACGGCGGTTTCGGCGGCGGTGATGACGATCGCCATGGCGCTGGCAACGCGCTACCCGATCGCGCTCGCCCCCGGGATGGGGTTGAACGCGTATTTCGCCTTTTCGATCTGTGAGGCGAAGGGGATTCCGTGGCAGGCGGCGCTCGGGCTGGTTTTCTACAGCGGGGTGCTCTTTTTCCTGCTGACGGTTTCGGGCCTGCGCCGGAAGATGCTCGACGCGATCCCGCACGAAATGAAGCTGGCGATCACGGCGGGGATCGGCTTTTTTATCGCGTTCATCGGGCTCCAGAATGGCGGGCTGGTCGTGAGTGATGCGGCGACGCTGGTCAAGCTGGGCGATTTTTCACAACCGCGACCGCTGCTGGTCTTTGCGGGCATCCTGCTGACGGCGGTGCTGATGGCGCGCAAGACCCCGGGGGCGATCATCCTCGTCATCATCGCGCTGACGGGGGCCGGTTTCCTGCTGCACGACGCCACCGGAGCGGCGCTGACCCGCGCACCGACCGACTGGGTCCACTGGCCCGCGTCGCTCGCGCCGACCTGGCTGCAACTCGACCTCGGCTATTTCTGGACCGACCTCGCCACCTCGCTCCATCTGGTCATTTTTCTCCTTTTCCTGAACGTGTTCGACAACGTCGGCACGTTGATCGGCGTGGCGCACCGAGCCGGGCTGCTCGACCGCGACGGCAACCTGCCGCGAATGGACCGCGCCCTGATGGCCGATGCCGGGGCGACGATGTTCGGCTCGCTGCTCGGGACTTCGACGGTGACCAGCTACATCGAAAGCACCACCGGGGTGGAGGCCGGGGGCCGCACCGGGTTGACCGCGATCGTCACCGCCATCTGCTTCCTGCTCGCCCTTTTCCTGACGCCGTTGATCCTGGTGATCCCGGCCTTTGCCACCGCGCCGGCGCTGGTGATCGTCGGCATCCTGATGATGCAGGGGCTGGGAGACCTTGCGCTGGAAGACTTTTCGCTCGCCGTGCCGGTCTTCGCCACCGTCTTCATGATGCCGCTGACCTATAGCATCAGCGAGGGGCTTGCCTTCGGGTTGTTGGCTTTTGTGGGGATGAAAATCGGGCTGGGACGGCGCGGGGAGGTGAGCCTGACCGCCGCGATCCTCTGCCTGCTCTTCCTGGTTTCGCTGATCTGGGGGCGGGTGTAAACCTCCGCGTCCACCGAGGAAGCTACCTGTGAAGCGGAGTCCAACGAGGCCGACCCTCCAGAGCGGTTATGACTCCCCGTCGACGTTGAGCAGGGCGGCGACCTGCCCGGGGATGTCGTTGGAGCGCATCAGCGATTCGCCGACCAGGATGGCGTTTGCCCCGGCGGCGAAGACGCGGCGGGTGTCGGCGTTGGTCTTGATCCCGCTTTCGCTCACCAGCAGAATGCCTTCTTCCGGGACCTCTTCGCTGATCTCCTCGGTCGCCTTGAGATCGACTTCAAACGTGGTGAGATTGCGATTGTTGATGCCGATCAACGTTGCCCCGGCTTCCAGCGCCCGCTCCAGTTCCGGAGCGGTATGGACTTCGACCAGCACGTCGAGCCCGAGGGTGGTCGCTGTTTTGTGAAGCTCTTCCAGAAGCTCCTGTTCGAGGGCGGCGACGATCAGGAGGACCGCGTCGGCCCCGGCAACGGCGGCTTCGTAGATCTGCACTTCGTGGATGATGAAATCCTTGCGCAACACCGGCAGATTCGTGGCGGCGCGGACCTGGGTCATGTACGAAAGCGCCCCCTGGAAAAACTTTTCGTCCGTCAACACTGAAATGGCGTGCGCCCCGGCTGCTTCGTACGCCTGCGCGATGGCGACCGGATCAAACGCCTCGACAATCGACCCGGCGGAGGGCGACGCCTTCTTGACTTCGGCGATCAGGCCGAGCGCGTCGGGTCCCCGGTCGATCGCAGCGGCAAACCCGCGGTAATCGTTGCGCAGCAGGGCGGCGGCACGGAGGTGCTCCCGCCGGGGAAGGAGCTTGGCGAGTTCGAGCTGTTTCTGGTCGAGGATGACTTGCAGGCGGTTCATGGCGAAACCGGCATTATAGAGCATCCCCGCCTGCCAAAGGCGAACAAAAGATGCCACCCGCCCCTCCCCCATCCCTGTTCCGAAACTTTTTTTGAGGAATCGCCAAAACTTCTGGAAAAAAATCTTGCATGTTCGGGCCGGTCTTCGTACTTTCCGTGCTCTTCGATCGACAGAAAGGACGGAATCGCCCCCTGTTGATCCCAAGCGTTCATAACGCGGGTGTAGCTCAGTGGTAGAGCACTTCCTTGCCAAGGAAGACGTCGCGAGTTCGAGTCTCGTCACCCGCTCCAAGTTTCAAACCCGGCCCTGCGGCTGGGTTTTTTGTTGAGCCATTGCCTCTACTTTTTGGCGACTTCGAAGATTCGCCGTTCTCCGCGCACGATTTCTCCCGAAAACTTCTTTTCGGTCACGATCTTTTGAGAAATCCAGATCTCCAAAAGAGATCTCAAAATACAAGCCCTTGATTCAGAACAGGTTACAACATTACGGTAATGTGGAAAAGCCTTTGATTTCCCTGTCCCAGTCGCGGAAGCTCCAGCCTGATGATTCTCCCCGCAAGATACTCAGGTCCGACACGCCCGGCGAAAGCGGCGGGATTCGGTCTGGTCGAGGCGCTGGTGTCGCTGGTGCTGATCGCGATCCTGGCCGTCGTATTGCTACCGTTGATGGGCAGCATGGCGGAACGGGCGCGTACAGCAAAGTGCCTGACCAACCTCCGCACCTTTCACACCGTTCTCAATGCCTATACCAGGGATAACAATGGCCGGTTTCCTTCCTATCGCAAGTATATCACCAGGGAAGACGGGACCAGCGCCAATGGAGCCGACTGGCGCACCACCATTGCCCCGTACCTGCCCGATGTACCGAAAAGGACGCGCCTCAGGAACAAAACGCTCGATGTCTGCCCCAGCGCCGACTTCGAGAGCAAAAATAGCTATACTTTCTACTATGCGCTGACCGCCGAGAGCACCTCCGCCGACCCGACGGCGCTCGCACAGGTCGAAACTCCCGCGCATTATTTTCTCTTAGGGGAGAGCCATGGGCAGATGCGGATCTATCGGGGCTCGGGCATCAACGACTTCGACTTTCGCCACCAGGGACGCGCCAATCTTCTCTTTCTGGACGGGCATCTCGAAAGCCGCCTGCCCGACGAAATCCCCCTGACGAAAACAACCAGGGAATATAACAGTTTCTGGCTAGGCAAATGAACCCCTCCCCATCTGCGGCCCTTCATCCCCCGACACGCATGTCCTTGAGCTTCCTTCCCCCTTTTCCCCTGTGGCTGCCGACGCTTCTTTGCCTCGGCCTTCCCTTCGCGTCGATGGCGCAGGAATGGGATCTCAAGCCGCTGGGCGAAGCTGTTGAAATCCGGGAGGAAAGCCAGCCTCGTAAGGAGCGCGCGCTCGAAAGTCGCCGCCGTCTTTTTCCGGCGGAGGGGGGACCGCTGATCCTGGCTCAAAAAGGAAAGGCGCGCGCCCTTCTCGTTCTCCCGGCCAAGCCGGGCAGCGCCGAGCATTCGGCGGCACAACTTCTGAAAACCACGCTGGAAGCGATGACAGGAGCCGCCTTCCAGGTCTGCTCCGAAGCGCGGCTTCAACTCCAGAGGGAAGAAGACGGCACCCTCTTCGCCCTCGACCCGGACGGGAAACGCTGGGACCATCTCGTCTGGATCGGACGGACCGAACAGGCACAGAAGGAAGGAATCACCACGGACAACCTGGCCCCGGAAGGGTATCGGCTGGTCAGCCGGAAAAGCGGGCTTTATGTTGTAGGCCGCGACTCCGGCGCGCGAGGCGCTTTAAGGGGAACCTACTTCGGCGTCGCCAGCCTGCTTGAACGCTACCTTGGCGTACGCTGGCTCTGGCCGGGGGAAATCGGAACGGTGATCCCGAAAGCGCCGTCGATCACCCTGAGGGCCTTGAACGAACAGGATGAACCGGCGTTGACCCAGCGCATCATCCGGAACATGCCATTGAACGCCCGCGCGAAAACCGGCCTGGCAATGCTTCACGCCAGCGACGCCGACTACCAGGAAATGACCCGCCTTCAGGGCGCGTGGCTCTCCAATCAGAAAACCGGAGCGAGCCAGGTTTTTCGCGCCGGTCATGCCTATGGAGACTGGTACGAAAAGTACCACGGGCAGCATCCCGCATGGTTCGCCTTGCAGCCGGATGGGACGCGCGATCAGCCGGCTCCCGAGCGCGCCCGGTTATGCGAATCCAACCGGGAAGTCGCCCGGCAGGCGGCCCGGCGGGCGATTGAAGCGTGGACCCGGCAGCCCGGCCTCGCATCGGTCTCCATCTCCCCCAATGATGGAAGCCGCAATAGCTATTGCATGTGCCCTGCCTGCCGGAAGCTCGATCCGCCCAATGGGAACCCGGTAAAGCTCAGTTTCCATCGGAAACCCAAATCTTTCGACGCCTTTTATCCTTCGCTTTCCGACCGCCTCGTCACCTATTACAACCGGGTGGCTGAGGAAGCGGTGGCCCGCTGCCCCGAAATCGTGCTGGGAGCGTACGCGTATGACGCCTACCGGGATGCGCCGCTCTCGACCGTCGCGCATCCCTCCATCGTGATCGGTTTTGTCGGCCTGAGCTACCTGGATGAAGCCAGCCGCAGGAGGGATCTGCAACGGTGGGACCGATGGACCGACAAATGCTCCCGGCTCTACCTGCGGCCCAATGCGCTTCATGCCGGGGAGGGGCTGCCCGCAGCCTATACGAAGGCGCTCGCCGAAGATATCCGCCATTGCTACCGCACCGGCATGGTGGCTGCCGACTTTGATTCCCTCATCGGGAACTGGGCGACTCAGGGGTTGAACTATTACGTGCTTGCCAACCTGCTATGGGACCCGACACTCGACCCCGACGCCATGGTCGCCGACTATTGCGCCACGGGATTCGGCGCCGCCGCTCCCCGGGTCGCCGCCTATTTCAAGGCGCTGGAGGAAGCGACCACGCAGGTGGCGCGGTTTGAGGATCCGACGGTCGAAGGAGCCATCCGGGAAGAGGAGCAGGATGAAGCAACCTCCAAACCGGGGCGGAAGTGGAAACCTTCCGAGAAACGCTACTTTGCCATCTTCACTCCTGAAAAAACCGATCAACTCCGCTCGCTGTTGACACAGGCCACGGCAGCGGCGGGCGGCGATGCAACGATCAAGGAGCGGATCGCCTTTCTGGCTGCGGGCCTCGACTATGTGGATCACTACCGGACGGCGCTGGAGCATCCCCGCCAGAAGGAGGTGAAGGAGGCGTTTCTGGAATATTTCACCCGTCTCTTTGAAGAGCAACCGCAGGCACTCAATTCGGCCCATCTCCTCTGGCGCGCCTCCATTGCCCGCATCCCGCGGCTGCCCTAGCTCCTCCCCCAACCTCAACCTATGTTCCCCTCAAGCTGATGAAAATGAATGCGATCAAAACCACCATTGGGCGTGCCTTGGCGGCATCCTGTCTCCTTGCGTTCTCATTTCATGTCCATGGAGAAACCTGGCAGAATACCGATCCCGGGGGCGGCTTGTGGCATACGCCTGCAAACTGGTCGCCTAAAGTTCCCACTTCGGCGGCCAGCGCCTATATTGACAATGGGGGTCTTGCCATTTTGTCGGGAAGCGACGGGGTGACGGCTCACTTGTACATCGGTCTTAACAGCACCAACAACCGGCTGGAAATAGCCGGCGTCAAACTGGTGGCACGCAATGTCCATCTTGGAGAAAATGCCGATTCAGAGGGCGCGCTTCATCTCAAGGCGGGCGCGGAACTGGAGATGAGCGGCGAGCTTCTTCTCGGCAGCAGCGGCGATGGGTGGTTGACGATTGACTCCGGTGCGACACTAAAGTCCACCTCGACCTCGACCAGTCAACGACTGGCCAATATCGCAGGCACCCATGCCGGTGCAACGGTGCGGGGCATCTGGGAGCTATCAACGGGAAGGCTGGACATTGGGTTCAGGGGCTCGGGCACTCTGACCATCGGCGCGGGAGGTCTGGTGGATGTCGGTTCGGCGGGAGCCATGGTGATGGGAGAACAATCCTCATCGACTTCCTTCGGCACACTCAACATCGGCGGGGCCGTGGTGAATGGCGTGGCCACAACAGCGGAGGCTGCCGGGCTGATCAATGCGGCCAATGTCCGCGGAGGCTCGGTCAGCGGTTCAGGCGGAACGGCGACCATCAACTTCAACCATACCAGCCAACGCCATGAGTTCACCAATAGCGACGATGAAGCGATTGACCTCATCGGCAATACCAGGATGACGGTGAATCTCTACTCCGGCACGACGGTGCTGGCGGGCAACAACACTTACAAAGGGGGCACGCAGATTTACGGCGGCACCCTGCTCGCCAACCATGAGGGGGCGGGAAGCTCGACCGGGACGGCGGCGGTGACGGTCCACGAGGATGGAACGCTGGGAGGGATCGGGTTCATCGATGGGACCACCACCGTGCAAGGGACGCTTGCGCCGGGGGATGGAGAAGAGGGTCATGGCATTCTGAAGTTCCGCGGAAATCTTTCCCTCGGCGCCACCAGTAAAACGATCATCCGCGTCAGCGGGACCGAAAGAGGCACGGAGTACGACGCCTTCTCCGTGGCCGGAACGCTGACCCTCGGCGGAACCTTGAAGGTCCGTCTGGAAGAAGGGTTCACCTTTGACGGCTCTGAAAGCGTTCTCCTGACGATCTTCGACGCGGGAAGCCTTTCCGGCCCGTTTGATCAGCTCGACCTTCAGGAGAGCTTCAATGGCACCGCATTGCAATGGGATGCCTCCAACCTCTATGAAAACGGCACGCTGGGCGTCGCCGCCATTCCTGAACCGCAGACCGTTGTCCTGCTGACCGGAGCCGTCGGGATGCTGCTTCTCAACCGTCGCAAAATCTTTCCTGCCTAGAAAAAAAACCGATGACACCCCGCTTCTGCCTGCCGGCTTTCCTCATGTTATTGATGAACCTGAATACCGCCATCCCCGCCGACCACGCTTCGCCGCTGCGCGGCGTGGAGATCGTCCGGGAAAACCTGCCTTGGTTTGACAAGGAGAACCATTACGAGACCTTTGACGAGGCTACCCAGATGAATCTTGAAAACGCGGTGACGGCGGTGACTTCGATCCGCCGCAAACCGCTGGACAAGCCGCTGGAAGTCCTCCTTTCGCGTTCGGTCTATCCTTTGGAGGATGGCTATATCGAGGCGATCGTCCGCCTGAAGGCGGCGCAGGAGGCGGCCCCCTCCGGCTCGCTGGAGATCTGGTTGAGCGACGGGGCGGGAAAGGAGATCGGCCGCGAAACGATCTCGCCGATCGGCGGGGACCAGCTCTTTTTCTCCTTTGCCTTTCCGCCCGAGCTGGAGAATGCGACGGGCAGCCTGCATGTCCGGTGGAACCAGGGAGAAGGCGGAGGCGCGACCGAGACGAAGAGCTTTACGGTGGCACGGGCGACCGGCGTTCAACGCGAAGGGCGCGTGCCGCTGCGTATTGAAAACGCGCTCAAGGTCAAAGCGCGCGGGGTGCCGGTCTCGGTCGGCGTGCCGTTTCCTCTCGGGGCGCTCGCGGCTACGGAGCACCTCCGCCTGGTCGATGCGACCGGCAGGGACATCGCGTTGCAGGTCAAGGAAACGGCCCGGTGGGCTCGCTTCGGCTCGCTCCGCTGGGTGTTGTGCGATTTTGTGGTCGATCTCGACGGAGGGCCGCGCGAGCTTTTTCTGGAGTACGGCCCGGCGGTTCGTCGAAAGGAGGTTGAGCCACTGAAGGTCGCCCCGGTCGCTTCGGGCGGTTTTCCCCGGCTCGACGCAGGTCGGCTTCGCTTTGATGAAGCGGGAATCCACCTCGGAACTTCGGGCCCCCTGGTCGGGGCCGAAGCGTTGCAGGGTGCTTACGTGGAGCGGGTGGATGGAATGCAGTTTCGAGGCTGGGGCCATCACTATGTTTTGTCTGACCACGGGAAGTATCAGATGGATCGCTCGGCCAAGGTGGAAGTCGAGCAGGCCGGTTCGCAGAAGATCGTCCTGCGGACTTCCGGGGACTACCGCGAAAACGGCACGGGCGATCCGTTCTGCCGCTATGTCGTTCGCTATGTGATCTATCGCGACAGCCCGATCGTCCGGATCTTCCATACCTGGATCTATACCGGCAACGGGGATCGCGATGCGATCCACTCCATGGGGTGGCGCTTTCCCTTTGGCGACGATCTGAAGCCGGTCGGCTTTCTCTCCGGCTTTGGCAGTGACGCCAGGTGGCTCGATGACTACTATCTTCGGCAGGAGGACCACGAAAATTTCGCCCACTTTGCCTATAAGGCCCCGGCGGGCAAGGATCGCCGGATCACCGAAGGGCAGGCGGTGGAGCCGAGCCGCCCCTTGAGCGAAGCCGGGAAAGGTCGGCGGGCGCCCGGCGTCATGGCAGCCGGCGGCAGGGAAGGCAGCCTTCTCTTTGGCGTGAAAGATTTCTGGCAGAACTTTCCTTCCTCGCTGATGCTGGAGAAGGACGCCATGACCTTTCATCAATGGCCCAAGTACGGCGCGCCGCGCCGCCACACCTTCGGCGAGGCTACCCTGGGCGATACCTGGCATCTCTGGTTTGCCCATGAAGGGGAAAACCTCTCCTTCCGGCTGCCGACCGAGTTTACCGAAGGGGCGATCTATGCCAGTGAAAGCGGCGTGGAACCGCATTTTGCCTATGGCCGTCCCGATTCGGTAAACGCGCAGGGCATTGCCAAGACGGCGGAGATGTGGCTCGCCTTTCAGGATGAGAGCCAGCCGGGCGAAGCCTCCATCCGGCTGATGGAGGCGCTCAATAGCGAAGCGCTCCGGGCGGTCGTTGATCCCCGGTGGATGATGGCGAGCGGTGCTTTCTACGAAATGCATCCCCGCGACCCGGAACATTTTCCCGAAGAGGAGAAAATCTACGAACTCAACGCTCTCAAGCCGATCCGGCAGGTGGAACAGATGGGGGTCTATGGAAAGTGGATCTATGGCGATCTGCTCCGTTCGGCGGATCTTGATGAGAAAACCGCCAGTCTTTACCGGACCTTCCGCAAGGCGCACTGGGGCTGGCCTTATTCGTGGATTCCGTTTGCCCGTAGCGGCGATCTCCGTTTCTACAAGTTCGCGGAAGCGGCCACGCGGATGATGACCGATGTCGCCTTCTGCCACTATGTGGACGACGAAATGCGCGCCCATTTTGCCTCGCTGCCGCCCCGGCTGATGTGGAGCGCGCACCAGCCGTTCCGGGAAATCGGCTGGCACAACCGCAACCTCATCCCGTGGGCCGGTTACTGGGGGCCTTCCTCACGGCTTTATGTGGACAAGGTGGATTACCTTTGGCATGCCTGGTACCTGACCGGCTACGACCGCGCCCGCGATGTCGCCCTGGCCTGGGCCGGGCAGACCAAGGTCGAGCAGCCCGGGCACGTCGGCCGCGGCCCGATCACCGCCGCAGGCAATCGCACCCGCTGGCCGATCAACCTCCAGAAGCAATATCTGGAAATGTATCTGGCGACGTTTGATCCGTGGTTTCTCGCCGGGACACATGCGATCGCCGAAATGAATCGCCATCGCTTTCTTACCGAAGGCTGGGGTGGACACCCGTGGAACACGGGTCCGAACGACTTCCAACGCTATACCGGCGATCCGGCGCACGGAGAGTTCTTTACCCATGCGGTCGAGCGCCTCAACGACTGGCAGTCGCTCGGCTGGGCCAGGACGTTTTCGACGCTCTTCCCGTCCGCCGCCCTCGGCTGGAAGCTCCACCACGATCCCTACCTGCTGCGACGGATCGCCGGGATGCTGGAAGCCACGCGCTGGCAGACCTATACCGCCGAAGAACCCGCGCCCCACCGTGGCTATATCGTGCTGGGGACCGGAGAGCAGGATATGCTTTTTACGAGCTTTTACCAGCAATGGTTTCCCTACCTGCTGACCCCGATTGCGAAGGCCGGAAAATGGCCCGAGAACCCGATCCCACCGGCCTTTTCGCAGACCGTCGGCAATGGTTCCCGGATTCTGCTTGAGAAAAAGGAAGGCGAACCCTTGGCATTCCGGCTTCCCGCTCCGTTCCGCGTGAACGGCCCCGACGGCAGCGTGGCGCTGGAAGTCAAGGAAACCGAGCCCAAGGCGGACCGGACGGTGGCTGCATCCGCTCCAGAAGGAACCTATACGATCCGGTTCGAAAAGCCCCACAGCGTGGAACTCCCGATCTCCCCTCCGGGTACGGCGGAGGTGCTGGTTCCCGCCGAAGGAACGCCGGTGGCGTCGGCAACCGGCATCGTGCAATATTGTTTCCTGGTGCCCAAGGGGGTGAAAAGTTTTGAGGTGACCTTTCACCATACGCCGCCTCAACGCCAGGCCGCCCGGCAGGTTACGATCTGGAATCCTGAAGGGAAGGAAAGCTGGGTCTACCGGGAGATGGCCAAGGGCGGCAGCCATCCCGGGAAGGTCGTGGTGGCTACCGTGGAAGTTCCCCCGGCCATGGAAGGGCGCATCTGGCGCTTGACCCAGCCGGCGCTCTCCAGCATGCCGTTCACCCTCGACCCGGCGATCCCACCGGTGCTGGCTCATAGCCCCGACCGGTGGTTTGCGCCTTCGGAAAGATAAGCCGGGCGGGAATCAGGCTCCATCAGAGCGTCGGAGACGCTCCGCTGTGGCGATCCGCTTCCGGGGCATGGTGCCGAGCGTGGGGGCCGCTTGAAGCGCGGCGGGCGGCTTTCTGCGGGTGGTCTCCCCATCGACCCAGCGCCCTTCGATGAAAAGTGTCTTCGGGTTCTCCGGAAGCCCAAGGTGGTTGAGATTAAGTTCGCTGACCAGCATGTCGATGGCAGCCGCTCCGACCGATTCCCATTGCTGGTCAATCCCGGAGATATGGCTGATGATTTTGGAAGGGGTCCGGTGGACGTTGATGATGCCGAGGCGGTGGGGTATCGACTTTTCTTCGATCCGGGTCAACTCGGCCAGCATCACCGGCGGAAGAAAGGTGATCAGGGCATCAACATTGCGGCGGCGGATGAAACGGGAAATTTCCACGGCGCTATTGGCGGCGCGCTCCACGAAAGGGATGCTCTGGCCGGAAATCTTTTCCTCCAGGGCATGGGCGGCGTACCAGGCATCATCGACGCGCAGGTTGAACCGGGAGGGAAGCCAGACCGCCGGGTGCCGGTAGCCAAGGGCGGTCACCTTGCGCAAAATCCGTTGCAGCGAATAAAACTGATAGTTGCTGGCCCGGTTGAGCCGGGGCGACTGAACCGTAAACCCGATCGCAACGGAGCAGAACGATTTCCAGATCAATTGAAGCGAGGTACGGGAATGCTGCATCGGGCCAAAGAGAATCCCCCGGATACCGCGCGCAGAAAGGATGCGCGAAAGGCGCTGGTCGGTCATCTTCGCGCGGTTCAGAACGAACTCCTCCAGAACATAGCCCAGTGATTCCGCCCGTTTCTTCGCGCCAAGGTAGCACGAAGGGTCGTTGTCGTGCTCCGGGTGAAGGAACCCTCCCGGCCAGTCGTGGACAAATGCCAGCACGGTCTGCGCGGGCGCGCGGCGCTGGACGTTCAGGTAAGTCATCAGCTCGCTCAAACGCGGGTCGGGCCGATAACCGATCGCATCCGCCGCAGCCTGAATCCGTTCGCAGGTCGCCTTCGGGATCGAGGGGTGGTTGCGTAACGCACACGAGACCGTGTTGCGCGAGTAGCCGGTACGATCGGCGATCATCTGGAGGGTGACACGCTTCATGCCTTCCCTCCAAATATCTCAAAGGGTCAGCCCGCCGTCAATCGCCATCGGGCCGGGCTTCCACCCGCTCCGGAGCGTTTTTGAGTTCAATGTTTACAATGATAACCGCCCCCGACACGGAACCGCGACGGTTGCAACCAGGAGGGCGGACGCTTCCCCAAGTGCGTACTCCGCTCTATTCCACAGCGCAGGGTGGGATGTCGTAGGAGCAACTGCCGTTGCGGATGGACTCCGTTCCATAATAACCGGCGGCGACGGCCATTCGGGCGTCGAGCGGGGTGGCTCCGGTTGGTGTTGCACCTTTTAATACAGCGACAAACTCCCGCACAATGGCCGGGTCGGCGCCGCCGTGTCCTCCCTCCAGATGAGAAACAGGGAAAACCTCGTGGCCTTCCCGCTCGTAACCGGTTCGGCGATTCCAGAGATGAATGGCAGCCTCCTTTTCAGCCGTGGAGTGGTCTCCATAGTTTTCAATGCGCCCCTCGGTGCCGATGACTGTGTAGTTCCGGAAGTCGTCCGGTGTGTAGTGAGATTGCAAATACGCCGCCTGTACGCCGTTGGCCAGTTGCAGCAACAGGGTGCTGCTATCTTCCACGTCAATGACCGGGCTATAGAGGCTGGTTGCCTTTGGCGGCCAGTTATCCGGATTGAACTCAACAGGAAGCTGTGGGTCCGACGGGCTGCGGCGGGGAAGTTTATCGTAAACACTCAGTTTGCCCATACCGGTCACCCGTGTGGTATACGCCCCCGCCAGCCAGTGAATGACATCGAGATCATGTGCGCCCTTCTGCAAAAGAAGGCCGTGTGAATAGCGCCGCTCGGAGTGCCAATCCTTGAAATAGGCATCTCCTCCATAAGAGATAAAATGTCGGCACCAGATGCTCTGGACCCGGCCGATGCGTCCTTCATCGATCAACGCCTTCATCTTTTTCATCACCGCGAAAAAGCGCATGTTGTGGCCGACATAAAGGCGGACCCCTTTCTTCCGTGCCGCCGAGATGATACGGTCACACCCTTCGACCGTGATCGCCATCGGCTTCTCAAGGAAGACGTCCCTTCCGGACTCGATGGCGGCAAGGGCGTGTTTTTCATGAAGATAATCCGGCGTACAGACGAAGACGGCGTCAAGGGGTTGCTTGAGCAGTTCGACATAGTCGTCGGTCAGGAAAAAGCCGGGGCCATAGGTTTCATGCATCCACTTCAGCTTTTCTGGAAAAAGCGTGCTGCCGCCAACCAGGCGTACGCCGTTTTCCGGGTCGTGCGCCCTGCGGGCAAGGCTACCTCTGCGGTCGGCTCCAATAACACCAATTTTAATCATAAAAAGCTATCGGGTAGGGGCTGTTTTAATACTGGCGGGAGCATGCTTTCAGGGCGTCATAAACAGACTGACCCGTTCGTGAACCCATTTCAGCGTGTTGACCTTCTCCAGGGCAAACGTCCGGACACTCCCGTCCACATAAAGAACAGAGCATTGCGTGCCGGTATATAACCAGTTGACGCCGATCTCGCTACAATAATCGGAATAGATCGGCGCGCCCCGCGTCGCTCTTCTGATGTTGGTATTGCACATGGCGCCACCGAACGAACCTTCCACCGGAGCCCAGTAAAGAATATAGCCGAGGTAGGCCCCCCCGCCGTTCTCACGGTAAAACTCTCCTCTCTTTCTCGAAGATTGTTTGCTCACAAACGGGCTATAGAAGACATCCGGCGAATCCAGGTAATCCTGCCTTCCCTTGAAGCTCGCACCCCACTTTCCGGTATAGAGGTAACGGGGCGGACCGGTGAGGGCGTTTCCCCATGTCTGAGTCTGCGGCATGCCGTAGATGTCGTCCTGGCGCGAAGGGGGGATATCTCCATTGAAGTCATTGGCGTAGGTCAGAAGGGCCGCGCCGATCTGGCGAAGATTGCCGATGTTCCTGACTTGCAATGCGGCTCGCCTCGCCGACCCGAACATTTGCAAGGCAAGTGCGGCCAAAACGAAGACCACGACGATCGCCACCAGTAGCTCGACCAGGGAAAACGCCCTTGCCGAAAAAACGGTTCGCCTTTGGTAAATCATGGATGACTCCGGTTCGGCGGGCTGCTGCTTCACTGAAAAATCCACGTGCCGAAACTTTTCGGCTCATTGAACTCCTGGAGCACCTGGGACCAGGCGCTGATCTCCTGGTCCGGAACGCGAAAACGGCAGAGGTTGGCAAACCGCTTCTCTCCGCTGGCGGGCGCGGTTGTCTCCATCGCCTTCCACGGTATCGCCATTTCGACCGACCAGTGGCCCTCCCCTACCTTGGTCGCGCTTTCAAACCGGAGAGGCGCGGAGTTTTGCCCCTCTTCCGCCCCGCGGGTCCACTGGACATTTTCCGGGTTGACGATCAGATGAAGGTACGCATCGCGACTTTCGCTCCGGGAGAGGTAGAGGTCAATACTGTCTCCCAGCCAGATGGGGTCCTTGACCGCCCGCATTTCCTTCACCTTCGGCTCCAGGCAACGGAAGGCGACATAGAGGTGTTCGTCGTCGTAGGCGACCTTGACCTCGGTCTCCCCCTTGAGCGGTGTCCCTCTCGAAAATGTCGGGATCAACGGGGACAGCGGTTTTACGCCGCTCCAAAACGGCTTGTCGAGGTCTCCGTCGACCTTCAACCCCTCCGCGGTAGGTTTCACCCTGGAAATCGTCGCCGTACGCGTCATCAGGTTGGCCCGGGTCTTCTCCTTGCCTCTCTTTTCGGCAGCCTTGATCATGTCGCCGATTTCAAAATCAAGGTCGACCCCCTTGGCCATTCGGGCCTTGGCTCGCCGGATCGCCTCCTCCATCCCTTCGGGGATGTCGTCCCCCTCCCACCAGTTCATCTTCTCATTGTACATCCAGACAAACTCGTCGGCACTCTTGAGCCCGTAGTAAACGTTATGCTCCAGCCACCGCAGCCGATCGGCCTCGCTTAGTTCCTGGGCCGGAGTAAAGCGTTTGTCACCCCAGGTTCCCAGGGCCAGAAGATAGTCGGGATAAAGCGCCTGCCCCACCTTCACCTGCGACTGGTACTTAACGCGGTTTTCTTTTCCCGCCAGATTCTGGCAGAGCTGCTTGATTTTGTGGTAGGCGACATAGAAATCAAGCGGCTCCTTATAGTAGTAAGAGAACTCGTTTCCATCCACAAAAGAGATGCCCGGAGCGGCGGCGTCAAGCATCCCGGTCAAAAAGGAGTGGTAAATCCCGTATGGATGCTTGGCAAGCATCCCGTCGCGTCGCTCCGGATTGATCTCTCCGGCCGGGCCTTCGAACAGGCAGAACTGGTAAAGACTGAGCAAGACAGCCTCAGGCATCTCCTGTTGAATGACCCTGATGAAATCAGCCCCGCGCTTGCGGGCTATCGCCTGGTACTCCTCAAACGACTTGCTTTCCGCATGCTGCTGGGTCCAGTAACTCCAGGGGCTCGGCCCATACGGTTCGGGGTCGATGCAGATCCCGCGGCAACGGGCCGCTGTTGCGGCTTTGAGGACTAGCCGCAGGTTATGAATCGCCCCTTTCCAATCATCATCCTTAAACCAGTCCATCGAGGTGCTTGAGTGAATGATGATGAAGTTGTCCGTAAACTTCGACCACTCGATCGCCTTGCACTCTTCGACGATCTGCTCAAAGCTCTTTTCATCCCACGGTTGGTCCCTGAAAATGGAGGAACGACCTTTCAGGCGGAAGATAATGCCATCGAAAGGCTTTTCTTCCATTTCCCGGACATGCTCCCGGATAAATGCCTGGTCACGATAATCCCATCCGTATTGAATCAGCTTTTTCCTGGCGACCTGCCCGGCTTGTGCAGATGCAATGGCCATACAGAACGCCGCACAACCCAGCAGGACTTTTCGAATGAACTTCATATTAGGGGTCGATAGAATGATTTATTTTTTCGCGGAACCCTTTCGACCGGACTTCAGAATCCTGGACGCGCCGATGGCGGCAAAGCCGAAAACGAAGAGGGAAAACGTCCCCCCTTCGGGAATGGCTTCCATTGTCACGTTGTCGACAGCCCACTCTCCGGCTGTGGTGCTCGAATAGCCGGTGCTGATGATAAAGCCGATAATGCCATAGCTGCTCACCGCGAACGACTGGGTTGCGCTCGGCCCGCCGTCATTGATGGAGACCCAGGCAAGCCCGGTATCAAAATCAAAGGTCTGCTCGATGTGATAGCTGTTTCCCGAAACAAGGCTGGGGAGCACGATGGGCGTTCCTGATGTCGTCGTTCCTGAACCCGTCGTCGCCACCCGACCGGCAAGGGTGAGTTCTCCGTTGACTTTGAGCAACATATCGCTGACGACCTTATAGTCGCTGTTGACCGTTTGGATGAACACATTGCCGTTTGGAGTGACGCCATTGTCAACCATGAAGTCGAAGCCGATGACCACCCGCCCCGCGCTGACGGCGTCGCCGGGATGAAGCGTAAAGGGGATATAGATGTTTCCTGCCGCCGTCTTTTTCAGGACAAGTGATTTCCCATCGCCAAACGGAGTATTTGGGGGATTGGTCGCTTCATAGTCCTGGACCACCGTGGCCGTGGCGCCGCCATCGGGCGCACTGTTCTGGGTATTGGGTGAAGTCACGGGAAGATTTCCTTCTGTGGGGGCGACTCGCCTTACCGTCCCAAGGTTCATATCCTCGAAGTCTACATCAATCAGGAGGGCTCCCCTCGCAGTTCCCATAAAGGAGAGAAGAACGGCCATCAAAATGCCTGGCGGGATGATTCTTTTCATTGGAGATTTTTCTGTTTGGTTTCCGTGGGTGTGTTGGTGGATTCAGGAGGTCTTTTCTGTTGCGCCCTATGGGGCGGAGGCATCGGCAACGCTGGCGGTGATATTATCGATGGCCCAGCGGCCCACGCACACCCCTACCGTGGAGATGTCAAACCCCGTAATGCCTGCTTCGCTGACAGCGAACGGCTGAACGGCTTCAGTCGCCTCGCCGTCGATGGAGACGTGGACGGTCCCCATGGCGAAGTCAAAGAGCTGGGTAATCCGATAACTTCTTCCGGGAAAGAGCGTTGCCACGACGGAGTGCTCTCCGGTGGCCATGGTTTGCGATCCGTCGGACACCTGCCGCCCGTAAAGAAGAAGCTCGCCACCGGCTTCTCCGGCGGGTTTCACCATCAGGGAGCTTACGGCTTTGGAGGTGTTGTCTCTTGTGGTGATGAAGAGGTTGCCTTTCGGGGTAGGCTCGAACCGGTCGTCAACCATGAAGTCAAACTCAACCGTAAGTTGCCCGGCCGCGACGCGGTCGCCCGGCGCGACATGAAAGGCGACCGAGAGGCCGCGTTCGCCCGGCTCGTCCTTGCTGAGAACCAGGCTGTGCCCGTTGCCAAATGGCACATCGGTGGTCGATCCACCCGAAACAAAGTCGCGCTCCACCGTGACGCAGGCCCCTTCGGGAACATGAGAAAGACGTTCCGTCGGATCGCCCAGTGGCAGAACAGTTTCCATGGGGCGAACAAAAATCGCAGGGCCGGTGTAGGGCGACTCGTCAAAGGTGATGTTGATGATGTCCCGGCGGTTCCGGTTGCCAGCGTCAGTTTTCGAAGCCCGATGGCTGTCGGCGTCGGTCTTTTCCGAAGCGAGTGCTAGGGACAGACTCCAGAACAATCCCATGGCAAATGCGATCCCGGGGGCATTTCTCATGGCGACGAACATTGGTGAAAATAAGATCAAAGTCAACTTTGTTTTTAGATATTATTCAGATCAGATATAACACATACCAATCCACTTCCAACTTTTCCGCGGATCTTCTGACGTGAACCAGGGGCGATCCCGAAGGAGCCCCGTCCCGAGCGCCCCCTCGCCCCCCGTTTGACGGAGCGAATTTCTGTTGCATGAAGAGATGAAATAACGCATTTTCAGATATTTAAGATCAGGATCAATGGGCGATCCGCTTTCTTTCTCACCTCATGAATTCATCCCCACCCTCGTCTCTTCAGCTTCCCTCCCTGCGTCCTTCGGAAAAAGTGCAGCACTTTTTCGAGGAACAGTTGCTGGAAGGCCGGGGAAAGAGCGGGGCGCGCTTGCCGACGATCAAGGAAATCGCGCGGCACCTCGACGTGGGGGTTTCCACCGTGCAGGCGGTTTTCGCCCGCCTCTCCAGCGAGGGAAAGGTGATCATGATCCCCGGCAAGGGAACCTTTCTGGCCGATGAAAAGCCGATGGGCGCGTCGGCTTCCCGGGCGATCACCGTGATCATCCGCGAGCACCAGCTCATGGGGAAGGAGAGCACCTGGGGCAAGGAGATCTGCACCTCCATGCTGCGCGAGGCGGCCAACCACCCGGAGGGGAAGATGACGATTCATCCGTTTTTCCCCGAGAACCAGAAAAACCTGCGGCAGCTCTTGGAAGAGGAGGCGCAACGGACGGCGGGGGCGATTATTTTCCCCGACCCGATCGGCCCGATGCTCGCGGAACCGTTTGAGGCGGCGGGGCGGCCGGTCGTTCACATCACCCCCTCATGCCCGCGGGCGACCCGCGATTTTGTCAGCCCCGACTTTTATGGCATCTGCCAGAAGATCGGCGCGGGGTGGCGCAGGCTCGGGCGCAAACGCCTCGCCGTCCTGGTCCACATGCCATTGAGCGAAAGCGCCACCTGCACCCTCTCCCTCGCCGGGCTCCAGGCCGGGTTTCAGGAGGACGAAGCGTGGAACGGCGGGCGGCTCGACTACCGTTCGCTCGACATGGACGACCTGAAAGTGAGCGAAGCGATGGAGTCGATCTTCCGGCGCAAGCCGTTCCCGGACGCCCTCTACTCCACCGGCGACATGATCGCGGCACAAGCCGTGGAATGGCTCCTGGCGCGGGGGATCAAGGTGCCCGAGGAAGTGAGCATCATCGGCGGCACCGGCCTTCACCCCGCGCACGGCGCGCTTCTGCCGTGTACGGTCATTCAGCAGCCGTTTGAAAGAATGGGCGAAGAGGCGGTGCGGATGCTGGTAAACCGCCTCCGGTTTGACAATGCCTCGCTGCCGGGTCGCTACCTGGAGGTTTCAATCCGCCCCGGTCGCACGACCACCGAAGCCGAAACCCGCTGTTTCGGGGACGCCTAGGTCGAGCCGGCAAACAACGCCTCCAGGCAACGCGATTCCTGCTTCGTCGTGGTGCCGCCGGTTCGAAGGCCGATCGGAAGGATGCGGGCCGGAGTTTCCAGCGTTTCCTTTTCCAGCATTTCGACCAGGGCTCCCACCAGGTTGCGGCCAAAATCCTGAAGGGGATGAAGGAGGGTGGTCAGTTGGTACTCCTCCAGCAGGGGGTGAAACCCCGCACCGGCGATGACGGCGGTTTGTTGAGGGACCGATACCTTCAACTCCCCGAGCGCCTGCATCGCCCCGATGGCGAGATGATCGCCCGCCGTAAGGATGGCATCGGGCGCAAACGCTCCTTTGAGCCAGAGCTTGCGGGTTGCCTCGTAGCCGTCGGGCTCCTTGAAACCGGCGCAGGTGATGATCCGCACCTCCACGGTGTCGCCCATGGCGGCGCCGATGCCGTTCATGAAACCGGAAAGCCGCTGGCGGATGGCGGCGGAGCGTTCCAGGGCCGGGCTGATCAAAACGGCGAACCGCCGACGCCCGGCGTCCCGCAAGGCGCGGCTGGTCCGGTAAAAAGAGGTGAAATGCCCCAGCCCGACAAAGTTGGAGACGGTATCGTCATCCATCGGGTTGAGCGAAACGAACGGTTTTTTATGCTCCTGACAGAACCGGATGATCGCCTGGCTGTGCGGATCGGTCATCCGCAGGATGATCCCGTCGAGATGCAGGCAGCGCCTCGCCACCGCTTCCGAGGAAAGGGCGTCGATCTCTTCCGAGGCGGAATAAAGCGAGGCAAAGGACTTGCCGGGGCCCAGTTCCAGGATCGCCTCCAGCACGTTGAGGTGGATGAGATCGCCCCATTGGTGCTGATCAGGGGAACTCCCGCTCCGGACGTTGGAGCCGATGCGCAACACCCGTTCGGACTGGGGCGCTTCGCAGATAAAGATCCCGCTTCCCTGCCGGGAGCGCAACCTTCCCTCATTGAGCCACTTCCGGATCACGCCGCGGACGGTCCCTTCGCTGACCTGAAGCTCCGCAGCGATCTGGCGCGGGCTCGGCAGGCGTTCACCCGAGAGGCGGTGGTACTTGGAGACGTAGTCGCGGAGAAACTGCTCCGTGCGTTCGGATGGGCGGCGGCTCTCGCTGTAAACTTGCATGAACGGGGAAAAATAGGATGGAGCGCGCGAGATCGCAAGAAGATTTTTATCTATCTTTTGATGTATTTTTACTCAACCCGTCAAAATTCCCTGCAAAAACACCCCATGCTCCTCGAAACACAAAGGGCGAATTTCATCCTCTTCAGAGAGACCTTGAAGACCTTTTAGCCGAAAAAATAGCGAAGTTTTATTAGATTTTGTAAAAATATAGACAAAACTGGTTGACATAAAAATGCGAAAACCGCAAACTGCGACTCACCTTGCCAGCCCCCGCTCCCTTGTCATGGCGGTCCCTTTTTCATCTGCAAAGCCATGCCGGGCCGACCGGAAGCCGCCGACCGGGGAACACCAAAACTTCACCAACCACACCACGCTGCATGAAAAAGCTTCACGATCTCGTCGTGTACCAGAACCGGGGTGAGTACGCCGCCTTCAACTCGTTCCCCAATGCCGCCATCACGCACAGCGGGCGGATGGTGCTCGCCTTCCGGCAGGCTCGCGACTACCGCGCTCTCCACGGCAAGACCGTCCATATCGATCCGAAGGCGCGCGGGGTGCTGATCGCCTCGGAGGATCACGGGGCGACATGGAGTTCCCCGCCCTCCACGATGGCCGACCATTTTCTGTATGGCGTGCAGGACCCGTGCCTCAAGACGCTCCGCGACGGGACGCTGCTGGGCACCTACTTTTTGTGGAAGGCGGTCGAGGCGGAGCCGGGCGACGGCATCCCCCCGGCCAAGCCGATCTATCCCGGCTGGGGCGGCCTGCTGGTCGGCGCGTGGACCGTCCGTTCCGCCGATGAGGGGCGCACCTGGGATGAACCGGTCGCGCTCGGCACCGCTCCCCTCGCCGTCCGTGGCAACCCGGTGGAACTGCCGGATGGAACGCTCCTGCTCGCCGCTTACGGGCAGGGTAGCGTCCACCTTCTTGCCTCGACCGATTATGGCCGGAACTGGACCGCCCGGAGCGTCCTACAGCATCCCGACTATTCCCTGCAGGAACCGAACCTGCACCTCACCCCTTCGGGAAAGGTGATCGTCTTCATCCGCAGCGTTCCCCGCGGCGAGGATGCCCTTTCCGAAACCGACAACGCCCGGTGGCGTCCCGAAACGCCGCTTTGGCAGCGCGGGCGGCTCTTCACGGCGGAATCGACCGACCAGGGGCGGCACTGGTCCCCGCTCTGCCCGCGCCCGGTTTACTCTTCAAGCCCGAGCCACCTCCTGCCACTGGCCAGCGGCCGTGTTCTCCTCTCCTACGGCTATCGCAAGCCGCCGTACGGCATCCGGGCCCGGCTGCTCGATGCGGAATGCGCGCAATGGGGCGAAGAGATCGTCCTGCGCGACGACGGCGGCGGGTTCGATCTTGGCTATACCAGCGCCGTCCAGGCGGCCGACGGGACGATCTGGATCTTCTATTACTGGTATGAAACCGGCGGCGACGAACATCGGCATATCGTCGCCACCCTCTGCCGGGAAGATGGATAAAGAGTCGCAGGGATCGGTCGCTTCGTTATGAGCCTTCAGCGTTTTCACCGGAAATCAGGTCAACGGCCTCCCTCGGTCGCTGCCTGCCCGTTCCGCAGCGCCTTCACGCTGACCGAAAGCCTGCTGGCGATCGTGATTCTGGCCGTCCTGCTCTCGCTCCTGTTTCCGGCGATCTCCCGTTACCGGGCGGCGGCGGAAAACGGAACCTGCGTCAGCCATCTCCGAAAGCTGGGAAACGCCATTCATCAATACACCATTGACAATGACGGCTACCTGCCGCCCGCCGCGCAGGGGCACGGAGGCACGCCGGTCAACGGAAAGATTGGAACCCTTGAGGAGTTTCTCGAACCGTATGTCGGCCCGTGGGTCGACAAGGCGCGCCTGATCGCCGCCGATACCTTCTACTGCCCCACCAACGTCCGCCGCGGCAGCCCTCCCAGGGAAGGGTTCTGGATCAATGAACAAGGCGTGCGACGATACAAGGGATGGTCAGGATACATGATCGGCTATACCATCAATGCCGCCATTCATTCCCTCATCCCTCCCGCCGACGTGCCCAACCAGGCAGTCCGCCTGAGCCGGGTGAGGAACCCGTCCAGAACGCTCTCGCTGGCGGACATGCCCGAACGTCCCGATGGAGGAAGAAACCCGGCAAAGCTTCTCAACGCCAAGGGTTACTTTGACCCCGCCCAGCTTCAGTCGACCTGGTTTGGAGGGGTTCACAATGGCCGCTGCAACCTCCTGTTCGTGGACGGGCATGTGGAGGCGTTCAAAATTCCCGGGCCGCTTCCCGTCTGCTCCGTGCCCGAGCAGGAGAAGCCCTGGTTTTAACCTGTTTTGACCGGATGCTTTACCGCTTTCTCCACCTGTTTTTCTTTTGCCTGTTCATCGCGCCATGGAGGATGGCCGCAGACCTCCCGCCGTCGAACGATTTCGAGTATCTGGGGGAAAACCTCCTACCGGCGCAACGGGCGATCGCCGGGCTCAGGCCGACGGGTAGCGATGGGATGGCGCGCGCCTTGAAAGATGGCAGGGGGCTGCAACTTGAAAGCCGCAACCCCGGATCGAAGGCTACTTTCTCTCTTCCCATCGCCGTCGAACCGGGGGTGGAATACCTCTTCCGCGCCACGGTCAGGTCCTCCGATGCCGTGGTCGCCCGGCTCGGCAAGCTTTCGATGGCGTATCACGACCAGGGCCAATGGCAGAGGGTCGCCGGGCTTTACCGCGCCACGGACGATCCGACCGGCGCTACGCTCAGGCTCGACCTCCAATCGCTCGACCCGGCAAGACCGGCTTCGGCAGAAATCCGAGAGCTGTCGCTGATCCGGGTCCGGCGTCCCGCCTCCATCGGACGGCATCCCTTCTCCGGCTCGACCGAACTGGTCAAAAACGGCGCACCCAACGCGGCCATCGTCATTCCCGCCGATGCGGAAACCTATGCTGCGCTGGCGTCTTCCATCCGCGCTGCGGTCAGGGAAAAAACCGGCGTCGAGCTTCCCATCCTTTCCGACCGCGAAGCGACCGGGGCGGACTACCCCGTCCTCAAACCCGCCCTGCGCGATAAAAACCTGATCCTCCTTGGCCGTCTCGGCAACAATCGGGCGTTCTGGCCCGCTTACAACCGCTTTCTGACCGCCGTGGACGGCTTCTACCCAGGCGGCGATGGCTACGTCGTCCAGACCGCTGCCAATGTCGCCCACCATGGCGAAAACCATCTCGTGATCGGCGGCACATCCGATGCGGGCGTCCGGCGCGGCGTCGAACCATTCCTCGACATCGTGGCCTCTGCCAACTGGGATGGAAAGACCCTCCGCCTCCCATGGCTCCTGCAGACCGATCTTCAGGGCGATTGCCTCGCCTTTTTCAAACATGACGATGCCCAATGGCGGGAGAAACCGGAAAGCCCGCTGCTGCCCAAGCCTGCGCCGGGTTACGGAAACGTCATCCGCTGGTATCGCAACGCCATGGGGTATTACTGGAGCGGCGACGAAGCCTACCGGAAGCGGGCCGATCACTACCTTTCCCTGCTGCTCCAGGAACGGGCCTATACCCATCACTATATTGCGGAGTTTTTTGTCCGCACGTTCAACATGCTGGATGAAAGCGGCGTCCTTCCCCCCGGGCAGGTTCGCGCCGTGGATGCCCTGCTGCTGGAAAACTTCCTCGACGTGATGACCGTTGGCGATCTGCACTGGATGACCACCTTCACCCCTCCCTATGGCCGGATTCACCTCGGGAGCCGTCATCAGATCGACGCATGGATGAGTGATTACATGCTGGCTGCCTTCATTGCGGACCGGCTCACTCCCGAGGGCGGCCTCAAGGAACTGGTCGACTTCCGCCGTACCGAAAAGGGCCGCGCGCTGACCGACTTTGTGACCCATCGCAACAACCCGAACCTGCCCGAGAACTCGGGAGCCGAAGCTTACGAAGAGATTAACGCCAGTTTCTTTCGTTTCGCGCTCGATCACGATCTCTACCGCGAGTTCTTCGGCAGCGGCAACGCTCGGAAGGCGCTCTCCCTGGAACGGATCAACCAGGTCACCGGCAATCTTGCCTACCCCACCTGGAGCCGCGATACCCGGCTGCTCCTTGGCATCGTTACTTCCCTCACCCGCGACCCGGAGCTTCACTGGTTATGGAGCCACCTTCCGGAAACGATCCGCCCGACCGGTTATTTTCAAAATCGCTACCTTGGAAACCTGCGCCGGTATACCCCGGATGCCGACCTGCCGCAGACCGTCCCGCAGCAGGGGGTCGGCATCACCTTCACGCCCAACCCGGTGGAAAACGCCCCCTTTCAGATCAATGCGGACAACTACGGTTTTACAGCCATCCGTGAAGGGTTTGAACCCGAAGATGACTACCTTGCCTTCCATGGCCTCGACGACGGCTCGCCCGCCGGCGCGCTGGTTGCCCTGATCTCGCGCGGTACGACCTGGCTGGGAAAGGGACTTCGCGACGGCAGCGGCTCCCGATTCAGCGCCAACACCGCGACGGCCGTCCGGATCGACCAGCCTTCCGATGAGACCTTCCGCAACGACATCTCGCACGCCCTCTGGAACGCCGACCTCCCCACGGGGCAGGCGCTTCGTTTTCACCAGAAGCTTTCCCAGGGGGTGGAATGGACCCGCGACGCCATCCGCATCGGCAGGGGACGCTTCATCTTCCGCGATCACTTCACCGCTCAGGAGGAAGGCACCTACCTTCTCGGCGTCGGCTGGCACCTGAATCTCCGGGGGAGACGGGAGGCCGATGGCTACCGTTTTTCGGTCAGCGGCAAGGAGCTGCGGCTTCATACGGGGGGCGACGGCTTTTCCCTGGTGGAAATGGAGACGGGGAAGCTGGCGGGCCAGAGCCTTCGCAACCAATCGGTGCGACATTTCAAGAAGGGGGAATCCGCCGTTGCCTATACCGTGATGGAGGTGGCACCGGCCCGGGCCGGGACGTTTCGACCGGTGGCCTTGGCGGATCGGGAACATCTTCTCCTTGGGGAAGGTCCCAACCGGGTCGCGCTCGACTGGAGCGGCGACTTTCCCGCTACGCCAAAGGCTGCGCTGGTGATTTCAACGCCCGAACGGACAGGTATCTACCACGGCGTCTCCCCGGAATCGGGTCAACGCCTCTCTTTCCTGCTTCCTGCAAAGGATCAACCCAAGTCGCGGGAAGACGCCATAACCCGGGCTGTTGCAGCGCTCAATCCGCCCGCTCCGGAATCGTCCGCCGACGCGGGTTCATCCCATCTTGCCGTTCGGGATGCCACCGGGGAATGGACGGCAAAGTGGCGTTACGGCGGTTTCCTCAAACCGTCCGCAGTTACCGGCTACCAGGTGATCAACGATCGCGTGATTGATTTCGGGGAGACCTTGCTGCTGGCGGAGATCCGCGCGAAGCCCCTGAATGTTTCCCCACAGCGCCTGCCGGAAAAAATTCTCTATTCCACCGCCGGACCCGGCGCGGAAGACTGGAAACCGGTGCGCGGCAAGCGCCAGTGGCGGCCCGGGGTCCGCACCTCGAACTATGGCGAAGCCCATCCCGTCGCCAAACAGGATGAAACCTTGCTGCTTGACCCGCCCGTGGCCGCGCGGTACGTCAAGGCCGATTCGCCGGAGTCGCTTCTCTTCTATAGCGATTCCCGCAGGGAGGCGCGACATCCCCTCAAGCTCGAAAGCGGTGATTTTCTCGGTCGGGGCGAACCGCAGACGCTGGCGGCCAGCGCCGTCTTTCCGGAGAGCGGACGCTCCACCCGCTCGGACGATCTCTCGGTCGCCCTCCTTGATGCGCGTGGCAAGGCGATCTTTCAGAAAGATCTCTCCGGACCGGTCCAGGCCATCCGCCTGCTTGATCGAAAGGGCAACGGGAAGAAGGAGCTGTTTATCCTTTATGCCAACGGGACGCTGGAGATGGATGCGCTGGATGGCACGCCGCAAGCCACGGCCGATCTCTACCGGATGCACCAGGCTTTTGCGGCGCGTTATAGCGAACACAAGACGCGGCAGCCGCCGGGCGGCTATGTACTCCCGTTTTCCGTCGGGCTCTGGAGGCCGGATACCGACGGGCAAAGAGGGATCATTATCAGCCGTTACGGCGGTTTTACATTCCTGAAGCCGGATCTCTCCTTTGAAGGGGTTCTCAACGTGAGCGGCGGCTTTGGCACGCCCGGTCTTCTGGCCACGGGAATCGATTTCGGCAATGGGCAGGAGGAACAGGTCGTCGTCGAACGGCAGCGCCTCTGGCAGCTCGGCGGCAGTGGAAAGCCGACGGTCCGCGATCCCGGCGGTTCACAGTTCTGGGAGCAGACCTACGAGCTGTTGAAAAGCACGTTCGACCAGGCCAGCGAATCCGCCCCCATTTCCGGAATGCCGATTCTTCGTTATGAGCCGCTTTTCGGCGTCACGGAACATCCCCGTTACCTGCTTCTGGCGCGCGGCACTTCGCTGACCCTCTATGATGCGAAGAAACGCGTCTTTCGCTACCGCTGGAACTCCCCGGCTCCCCTGAAAGGTGTCGCCATCCTTGAACAGAGCCGCGACCGGCTGCGCCTGCTGGTCTCCACGGCGGATTTTCTCCTTTGGGAGATGGACTGGAAGAACGGCCTGGAGGGCGAACCGTCGTTCAGCGCCGGGATGCTCGATGCCCCGATCGTTTCCATCAGCGAAGCAACCGGGGGCACCGCCTTTCTGGCAGGCCCTGAAGGTCTCTATCGTTTCACCGATGCGGCTGGCCTGGAGCAGATCGCCAGAGGCGCGTTTCAAAGCGTCAACCTCCCTTCGGACGATCCGGAAACCGTGGTGGCAGCCACCGAAAAGGGCGAGATCACCCGGTTTCAAAAAACACCCAAAAATAACCTCAAGCCGAAAGTCCCAACCAGAAGCCGACCCCTACCGCCATGAAAAGATCCCTTCTCTCCGCACTCGCCCTTTGCACTCTCGGGGCTTTGTCACCCCATGCCCTGGGCGATCCCTACACTCCCGAGTATACCCAGGGCAACACGTTTCGCTATAGAACCTCCAGCAACCAGACATCCAATACTCTCAACGGAGCTTATGTCCGGTTCACGGCGACGGAGACCACCTCGGCAACCTCCCTCTCGGTGAATCTGAACAACGACGCGACCGCCGCTTCGCTGACTTTCGGTTTGCAGGCCGACGACGGCAATGGAAAGCCAACGGGCACCTTTTTGGCCTCGGGCACCGCGACGGTGACCCCAGGCGGCTGGAGCACCATCACCTTTGCCGAACAACCGCTGGTGGCGGGGCAGGTGTACCACGTCGTGGTCCAACCCACGACCGCCGGAAATGCCACCCTCCGGAAACTCGTGACCGACGGGGTCACCCCCGACCAGACCTATGGCATCGTGGATCACCAGTATGGATGGGGCGTCATGACCGGCGGCACCACGCCCGGCGCGACCAATACTTCCGACGTCATCACCTTCGCGGTCGGCACCACCTCGGGTCGCGGCATGGGGTACGCCCTTATCGACAGTCAGTTTTCTCCCTTCCTCTCCCAGACCACCCCTTACGCCCAGCGGTTTGAGTTCAAGTCCGGCGAACCGGGCCATACGGCGCTCGATTCCATCACGCTCCGGCTCAATGTGGGCGAAACCAACCTTCGGGACGTTCAGGTCACGCTCCTCAACGATGCCAACGTCACCCTGGCCACCACGGTGCTCGACTCCAGCCTCCTGACGCCCGGCGGAACCAACTTCTACACGCTATCCTTCGAAGAGACCCCCATCCTGACCGAGGGTGCCTACTATAAAATCGCGCTGACCAGCGCGGAAGCCGGAACCAGCTCCGTCCGCTGGTTTGGCTATATCAGCAAAAGCACCAACGACGCCGTCAACTCCGCCACGTTTCAGGGGCTTGACGGGTACGCCCTCATCTATGGCGATGCGGCTTTCTCCAGCATCTCCAGCACGGACATGAGCAAGGATTACAACTTCAGCTATACCACGGCGGCAGTTATTCCCGAGCCGGGTACGACGGCGCTTGCCGTCATGGCCCTCGTCCTCACTATCGGGATGCTGCGCCGCCGCAGCAGCCCCCTTTCTCATTGATCGGTTGAAACGCCACCTTATTCTGCCATGGCTCGTCTCCCTCGCGGTGACGATCGCCGCTGCCTCGCCCGCGGCTCCCCGGTACGATTTTCAGTACCGCGGGGAAAACCTTCTCCCGGTGGAGCGGCTCCTCGCCGGGCTTGAGCCGACCGACGGCACCGGCACGCCGCCCGCCACGCAGGAGGAGCCGGGCGGCGTGCTGCTCAAAGGCCCGGCAAACGGAGACCGGGCCGCGTTTTCCATTCCTGTCGCAGTGGAACAGGGCGCGGAGTATCTCTTTCGCGCCAGGGTCCGATCGGAAGACGCTCTGGTGGCCAGGTTTGGCGCGTTCAGCATGGCCTACAACGACCCGGGCCAATGGCAGACGCTCTCCGGCCTTTACCGCGCCACCGAGCCCGCGACCGCGAGGCTGGAACTGCACCTCCGTTCCCTTGATCCCGCGCGACCGGCTTCAGCCATGATCCGCGAGGTCTCGCTCGTCCGCGTTGAACGCCCCACGGCCATCCATCGGCGGCCTGCCCGCGGCTCCACGGAACTGGTCAAAGAGGGCGCTCCCCGTGCCTCAATCATCATCCCCGCCGGTTCGGAAGCCTACCTTTCGCTCGCCGCTTCCATTCGCGACGCCGTCAAAGCCAGAACAGGGGTTGAACTGCCGATCCTCTCCGATCGCGACGCGACGGAGGGCGATTTTCCAACCCTCAGGCGCGATCTAAGCGCCGCCAACCTGATCCTCCTTGGCCGTCTCGGCAACAACCGCGCCCTCTGGACGGCGTACAATCACTTTCTTACTGCGGTTGACGGGTTTTATCCCGGCGGCGATGGCTATGTCGTTCATACCGCCGCCAATGTTGCCCATCGCGGCGGAAACCATCTGATCATCGGAGGAACGACCGACGAGGGGGTCCGGCGCGGTGTCGGGAAATTTCTGGAAATCCTCGCCGCCGGCGAAGGGACCCGGGAAAGCTTCCGGCTTCCCTGGCTTTTGGAAGCCGAGCTTCAGGGCGATTGCCTCAGGCTTCTCCAGAAGGACGATGCTTTGTGGCGCGACACGCCGGAAAGCCCGCTGTTGCCCAAGCCGCAGCCGGGTTATGGAAACGTGGTTCGCTGGTATCGCAACGCCATGGGATATTACTGGACCGGTTGGGAGAGCTACCGGAAGCGCGCCGATCACTACCTTTCCCAGGTGATCCGCGAAAAAGCCTATACTCATCACTATATCGCCGAGTTCTTTGTCCGCACCTTTGACATGCTGGACGAAAGCGGCCTTCTCTCCCCGGAACAGACCCGGGCGGTCGACGCCCTCTTCCTGGAAAACTTCCTTGATCTGATGACCGTGGGCGATCTCCACTGGATGACCACCTTCACCCCTCCCTACGGCGAAATCAACATCACCAGCCGTCACCAGATCGACCCCTGGATGAGCGACCACCAGTTGGCCCGCTACCTGTCCGAAGTCCTCAAACCTGAAGGCGTTCTCAAGGAACTGGTAGCGTTCCGGCTCGCTGAAAAGAAACGGGCATTGACCGATTTTGTGACCCACCGCAACAACCCGAGCCTCCCCGGCGGCGGGCTCGATGAAGTCTACGAGGAAGTCAACGCCAGTTTCTTCCGCTTTGCGCTCGACCACGACCTCTACCGCGAGTTTTTCGCAAGCGGCCATGCGCTCAAATCCCTTTCTCTGGACCGGGTCAATCATCTGACCGGAGATTTTGCCTACCCTCCCAAAAGCCGCGACACCCGGCTGCTGCTCGGGATGCTTACCTCCCTGACCCGCGACCCGGAGCTTCACTGGCTCTGGAAACACCTGCCCGAGAAGGTGCGCGCCAGCGGTTATTTTCAAAATCGCTACCTCGGCGGCATCCGTCGCTATACCCCCGATGCCGACCTTCCCGAATCGGTTCCCAGGCGCTGGAGCGGGATCGGGTTCACACCGAATCCCGTCGATAATGCGCCGGTCCGGACCAGCCGCGAGAACTATTACTTTCTGGCGATCCGCAGCGGCTTCGAGCCGGGCGACGATTACCTCGCCTTCAACGGGGTGGATGGAACCGCCCCCTCTGGCGCGGTCGTCTCGCTTGTCTCCGGCGGCGTGACCTGGCTCGGGACCGGCAACCGCGATGCCAACCGCTTTCAGGCCAATACCGCCACGGCGGTCCGCGTCGACCAGGCCGCAGGGAAGCCGTCGCGCGGCGACACTTCGCACGGCCTCTGGAGCGCGGATCTCCCCTCTGGGCAGGCGCTCCGTTTTCGCCAGCAGTTGACCAGCGAAGTGAAGTGGACCCGCGACGCCGTGCGGCTGGGGAAAGGGCTTTTTGTCTTCCGGGACCGCTTCGAGGCCGATGCGGAAGGGACCTACCTTCTCGGGGTCGGCTGGAACCTCCGCGGCACCGGTTCAAGGCAGGGAGAGAGTCACCTCTTTACGAGCGGCGGCAACCGCCTGCGGATCACCATGGCGGGCGACGGCTTTACTATGATGCCCCGCGATGCCGGAACGACCGAACAGCCGGTCCGCGCCCACGCCTTGCGACGCCTGCGCAAGGGAGAGTCCGTCGTGGTCGCTACCGTGGTCGAAGCGACCGACGCCCGGCCGCCCCGGTTCCGACCGGTGAAGATCGTCGATGGAGAGCGCCTGATCATCGGCGAAGGGAAACGCCGCACGGTGCTCGACTGGAACCCGCCCCCGGAGGCTGGCTTTCAGCGTGCCGCGCTTGTGATCCGGACGCCGCAGCAGACCGGGGTTTACGACGGCATCCCTCAAGACGGGGAGGATGGCAAACGCCTTCATTTTACCCTGAAGGCTACCGGTGACCCGGAGCCGCCCCGGCAGGCGGTGCAGCGTGCGGATCGACCCGCTGCGGAACCCTCCCCGCCCATCGTCCCTCGCGACGCCGCCTCATCATGGAGCCGGGGGTGGCGCTACGACGGCTTTCTCAAACCGGCCAGAGTCACCTCATCTTCAACGGACGGGAAAGGCCTGTATGATCTGGGTGCCATCCTGAAACTGACGGAGATCCGCGCGTTTTCTCACGATCCTTCCAGGCGGGCGCGCCTTCCAAAAGAGATGCTCCTCTCAAGCGCTGAAGCCGAAGGGTGGAAGCCTGCGGAGGGCCAACGCCGCTGGCGGCCCGGCGTCCGCACCGCCAACTATGGAGAGGTCCACCCCGTGCCGGAGCAGGACGAGACGCTGCTCCTCGCCCGACCGACCGAGGCCCGGTACGTCAAGGCTGCCGGAGACGACCCGCTGCTCTTTTTCACGGGTTCCCGGCTCGAAGCGCGTCATCCGCTGCGGCTGGAAACCGGCGATTTCCTTGGAACCGGCCAACCGCAGACGCTGGTGGTCAGCGATGTTTTCCCGCAGATCCCGCGCTCCATGCGTTACGACGATCTCTCCGTCGCGTTGCTTGATTTCAAGGGCCGCCCGATCTTTCAGAAAGAGCTGGACGGGCCGGTCCAGGCGATCCGCCTGCTGGAGCGCAAGGCGCCTTCAGGAAAGGAGCTTTTTGTCCTCTACGCCAATGGAACCCTCGAAGTCCATGCCCTTGACGGGACGCTTGAGGCTCGCGCCGATCTCTACCGGATGCACGCCGCCTTTGCCGCAGGGTATGGCAAACACCGGACCCGGCACCCGGCCGGGGGCTACGTCCTCCCGTTTTCGGTCGGGTTGTGGCGACCGAACGCCGCCGGAGAACGGCGCGTGGTCATCGGACGCTATGGCGCGTTCACCTTTCTCAACCCCGACCTGAGCTTTGAAGGGGTCTTGAATACCGGCGGTTACGGCATGCCGGGCCTTCTCGCCGAGGGGCTCGACTTCGGGCATGGGGAGGAGGAGCAGGTGGCGATCGACCGCTGGCATCTCCGGCAGTTGGGGGGCCCCGGCGAGCCGACCCTCCGCGATCCCGGTGGAGCGAAGTTCTGGAAGCAAACCTACGAGCTTCTGAAAGAAAGCGTCATTGGAAACGCCATCTCCTCGGCTCCCCTGGCGGGGCCTCCCCTCCTCCGCTACGAACCGCTGCCCGGGCTATCCGGCCAACCCCGTTTCCTGCTCCTCGCGCGCGGCACTTCGCTGGCGCTTTATGACGGGCGACGGAGGGCTTTTCACTATCAATGGGGTTCCCAGGCTCCCCTCAAGGGGGTTGCCATCCTTGAGCAGACACCGACCCGGCTGCGCCTTCTGGCGGCCACCGCAGATTCCCTGCTTTGGGAGTTTGACTGGAAAAACGGCCTCGAAAGCCCGCCGTCGGTCCATGCACGGCTTCTTTCGATGCCGGTGACCTCCCTGCGCGAATGCGGCACCGGCCGGGCGCTTCTGGCGGGGCCGGGGGGTCTCTTTGGATTCTCCGACGAAAACGGCATCGAAGCGATCGCCGCGGGAGCCTTCCGGGACGCGGCGTTGCTGTCGGAAACTCCGGAGACCGTCGTCGCTGCGACCGAAAGAGGCGAGATCCTTGCCTTCAGGAGAGATCGTTCATCTTATGGCCCGTAACATCACCGTCTCCTGCGTGGGAGGCAACCCGCCCTACTACCCCTCCCCAACCGCTCTCGGGAGCAGCCACGATGAACGCCTGGCCCGGGGTCTGGTGGACCATCGGGCGCGGATCGAATAGACTTGTGCGAAAGGGGGCGGCTCGTCGATGCTGGGTCCTCCTTATGTCACAGACGCTCTTTTCCCGGCTCGCACGGCAGTTCGGCCCCCCGGCGCAGATCGACCGGAGGGCGTTTCTCAAGCTGGCGCTGGCGGCTTCCGCCGGGGTGTTGACCAGCGGCGCGACGGCGCTGGCGAAATCGCGCGGTCGCGGTGCGGGGCGGCGGGTGATCGTCGTCGGGGCCGGATTTTCGGGGCTCGCGGCGGCGTATGAACTGATGAACGCCGGGTGTGAAGTGACCGTGCTCGAAGCGCGCAACCGCGTCGGCGGGCGGGTGATCAGTTTTGGCGACCTGATCCGGAACAAGCAGATCGAAGCGGGCGGCGAATCGATCGGCAGCAACCAGCCGGCGTGGCTGGCGTTTGCCGACCGGTTCGGGCTCGATCTCATCGAAGCCGACGACGCCGAACCCGACCAGCCGGTGGTGCTGGAGGGGCGGCGGCTCGGTCGCGCGGAAGCCAACGCGCTTTTTGAAGAGATGAGCGCGGTCAACGAGCGGATGACCGCGCAGGCCGCCCGGATCAACGCCGACGAACCGTGGAAAAGCCCGCGCGCAGCGGAACTCGACCGGCTCGATACCGGCCGGTGGCTGCGCAAGTGCGATGTCTCGCCGCTGGCCAAGCGGGCGTACGACTCGCAACTCGCCGCCTACAACGGGGTGCCGCTGCACCGGCAGAGCCACCTTGCCAACCTCGCCCAGGTCAAGGGCGGCGGGCTGGAGCGGTACTGGACCGACAGCGAGCTTTACCGCTGCCGGGGCGGCAACCAGCGGCTCGCCCATCATCTCGCCAAAGCGCTCGGCGGGCGGCTCCGGCTTGGGGTCGCGGTGGTCTCGATCGTTGCCGGAAACGGAAAAATGACGGTGCGCACCGGCAGCGGCGAACGGCTGGAAGCCGACGATGTGATTTTAAGCGTCCCGCCCGGCGTCTGGAACAGGATCACCTTTGAACCGGCGCTTCCCGAAGCGTTGCAACCGCAGATGGGCGCGGTCGTCAAGCACCTCTCCGTCGTGAAACGGCGCTTCTGGGAAACGGAAAACCTCGGGGCCGCCGCAGTGGGCGATGGGATGATCAGCATGACCTGGGACGGCACCGACGGCGAACGGACCCGCGAAGCCGCCCTGGTCTCGTTTTCCGGCGCAGACGCGGCCCAACGCTGCCGGGAGGCGTGGCATGCCGATGGCGACGCCGCGTTCGCCCCGGCTTTAAGCGCCTTTTACCCCGACTACCCGCAACAGGTCGTCCGGACCCGTTTCGTCGACTGGCCTTCCGACCCGTGGGTGCGGGCCGGGTATTCGTTTCCGGCCCCGGGGCAGGTCACCCGCCTCGGGCCGCTTCTCCACGCGGGGATCGGGCACCTTCACTTCGCCGGGGAACATACCTGCTACCCGTTTGTCGGCTATATGGAAGGGGCGCTGCAATCGGGCCTCGCCGCGGCGAAGCGGATCGCCGTCGGCTGATCCCCCAGGGGCGGCGGGCGGCGGGAACCGTCTTTACCTTCGCGCCGTGGGGCCTTAGGCTTTTGCCTCTTCATGAAACCGGCCTCGCTTTCCCTCCCTTCCGTTTTTTCCGACCACGCCGTCCTCAAGCCATCCGCGCGGACGCCGATCCGGGGGCGGGGCCAGCCGGGAAAGCCGGTGCTCGTCTCGCTGGCGGGGGTTTCCGCACGGACGCTGGTTCGCGCGGACGGGGCGTGGAGCGTCGCGCTTGATCTTCGCTCCGCCGGGGAGGGGCCGCACACGCTGGTGGCGCAATGCGGCGAGGAACGCAGGGAGATCGTCGATGTGCTGCTGGGCGAAGTCTGGTTCTGCTCCGGGCAGTCGAACATGGATCTGCTCGTCTGCGAAAGCACGCACGCCGCCGGGGCCGAAGCCGCCCCACCGCTGCCGCGGCTGCGGGAGTTCCGCGTCCGCAAGACGGCTTCCGCCGTGCCGCAGGACGATGCCGAGGGGCAATGGATCGTCGCCACGCCGGAAAGCGTCCCGAGATTCGGCGCGGTCAGTTACTACTTTGGCCGCAAACTGGTGGGCGAACTGGAGCGACCGGTCGGCATCATCCAGTCGTCGTGGGGCAATACGCCGATCGAGCCGTGGATCAGCCGGACCGCGCTCCACAGCGATCCGCGACTCGCCGAAGACGAGCGCCGCCTGCGGGCTTATTTCAAGGCACAGACCGGCGACGAACCCGAAGAGGCGGTGTTGCAGGCGCGGCACGTCCCGGGGTTCCTGTTTCATACCATGGTCGCCCCCTTTCGCGGTTATGGCGTGAGCGGCTTTCTCTGGTATCAGGGAGAGTCCAACGTCTCCCGCGCCGCCGCCTACCGGACCGCCTTTCCGCTTCTCGTCCACGACTGGCGCACCCATTGGGCGCAGGGCGAGCTTCCTTTCTACTATTGCCAGATCGCCAATTATGGGCCCAAAAGCGCCCGCCCCGGGGAAAGTACCTGGGCCGAACTGCGCGAGGCGCAGGAGCGGACCCTCTCCGTGGCGGCCACCGGCGAAGCGGTGTTGATCGACGCCGGTGAGGAGGCTGACATCCACCCGCGCGACAAACGGACGGCGGGAGAGCGCCTCGCCGCCATCGCGCTCGCCAATAGCTACCATCGGGAGGTCCCGTTCTCCGGGCCGCGTTATGACTCGCTGGAAATCCGGGGCGGCGAAGCGCACTTGCGTTTCCGCCATTCGCAAGAGGGGCTGTTCGCCCGCGAACTCCCCGCCACCTACCGCCTTCGCTCCACCGGGCCGACCGAAGCGACGCTTTTGCGCAACAGCCCCGGCTCCGAGCTGGAGGGGTTTGCCATCTGCGGGGCCGATCGCTGCTTCCACTGGGCGCAGGCGCGGATCGAAGGCGAAACCGTCATCGTCTCCTCCCCCGAAGTGCCCGAACCGGTCGCCGTCCGCTATGCCTGGGCCGACAACCCGACCTGCAACCTCTACAATGCCGCCGGTCTCCCCGCCGCGCCGTTCCGGACCGACGATTTCCCGCTTTCCACCGAGGGGGGGCGCTACCTCCCGCCCGGCGCGGTGTCGTGAAAGCCGCTGGCTTTACTTCCGATTGACGCGGAGCGCGCCTCCCGCCCCCCAAGAAAAAACGACCCTCGATAGAACAGGCTCTTTTTATCTAGTGCAGAAGAGCGCTTCCGGGTATCGGTTTAGGGGTGATGGAAACCGACACCACCGCGCTCGCCGGAAAACTCGAAATGCTCTGGCCCTATCCGCAACATCTCGAGATCACCGGCACTTTTCCGGCTCCGAAAGCCATCCGGGCCGACAACCTCCCTGACTGGGCCATGGACGACCTTCGCGACGGCGGGTTCAGCCTTCGCGACGACGCACCGTTCACCCTTCGCTTTCACACGCCGGAAAGCGAGCTTCCGCGGGAAGGGTATGAATTGACCCTTGGGGAAAAGGAGGCGCTCCTTTCCTTTTCCACCGAGGCGGGGAAACGGTACGGGCTGGTCACTCTCGCGCAGATCATCACCCTTTTTTCCCGCAGCGCCGCCTGGCCCCGCCTGCGGATTGCGGATGCCCCGGCGATCCCGCACCGGGCGTTCATGGTCGACTTGGGGCGAAGCATCTGGTCGCTGGAAATGTTGCGCAAGCTGCTCAGGCAACTGATGCGTCTCAAGATCAATCTGCTGCATCTTCATCTGATCGACGACGAATTGTGCGGAGTACGCTTCCCGACCCTTCCCTTCGGCTCGGAAAACCCGTACGCCATCCCGCTTGCGGAACTGGGGCCGCTGATCGAAGAGGCAGCGGGGTACGGCATTAAAGTCCTTCTGGAAGTGGAGACGTGGGGGCATGTTGCCTCCCTGGTCTACCATTATCCGGAGTTGCGGGGCGGCCCGGGAATGTATGGCGGCAGTTCTTTTCTGATCTGTGAGGCAACCTTTGACCTGGTCAGGAAAATGCTCGTGGAACTGGTCGATACCGTCCCGCAAACGCGGTATCTCCACCTCGGCCTTGATGAAGCGCAATGGTTCCCGGGTGCCGATCTGCCGCCCGGTTTCACCCCTTGTGACATGATTGCGCGTTACACCTCCATGGTGAAGGAAATCGGCGAACAACGGGGCCGCGATTTTCAGCTTTTCGCCTATGCGGACCACGCCGGTCGGGAACTGCCGTCCGGTTCGGATCTCATTCTCCAGCCGTGGAATTACTGGATTCGCAATCGGAAGGCGATTGAAAAAAATGTCGCCGCCTATGCCGGGAGCGGGCGGAAATGGTTTCCCATGGCCGGGCAAAGCATGGGCCACCATCGCGGAGCCTATGAAGCGACCCGCCTCTGGTGCAGGCTTGCCGCCGGCACCGGGCGGCTCTGGGGGATCGACATCGCCTTCTGGGGACGCAACGACCTCCGGGAACGCTTCATCACTCTCTTCGCGGGAGCCCAGTTTGCCTGGAACCCGCACCCCGCCACCGGCATCGCAGATGAGGAGGACCACGAAACGTTTGACCTGAAGGTTCACCCCATCATGCACCATCACCAAACCTGTTGCCGCGATCTTTCGCCTCACGCATGGCAGGCCGTGGAGCTGCCGTACGTCTATCGCGGTTATTTCATGTGGAACCGCCGGCATGGAAAACCGGTCGCGCCGACCGCACCCTATGCTGCCACGATGGCCGACCAGGCGTTTCACCTCGAGGGAACTGCGGAAGAAAAGTAAACAGAACCCGGGCGTTGACGCTTTTCGCAATATTTCATTTCATCTGATTCCACCATGCGTATCACCGAAGTTGAATGTTTCGCCTTTTCCATCCCCGGTCATCCCTACTACGGCGGTCATGCCCCGGCCGAAAATGAGACCAGGGGGAAACGCTACCTTTCCCATCGGTACTACCGGGCGATCTACCCGAGCAATACCGAAAGCATGCTGGTGCGGATCGTGACCGACGAGGGGATCGAAGGTTTCGGCGAAGCGCAGGCGTGCATCGTCCCGGAAGTGCTCGCCATCCTGGTAAAGGAACTGCTCGCGCCGGTCCTCATCGACGCCGATCCGCGCGAACCGGCGGTGCTCCGCGACCGTCTCTATGACCTGATGAGGGAGCGCGGTCACGATGCCGGGTTCCTGCCCGACGCCATTGCGGCCTGCGACATCGCCCTCTGGGACATCGCGGCGCGCGCCGCCAACCTGCCGCTCTACCGGATGCTCGGCGGCGCTTACCGTTCGCAGATCCCATGCTATATTTCCGGCGTGCCCGCCAAAACGATCGACGAGGAACTCGGGCAGGTGGCGCACTGGCTGGAACGCGGTTTTCACCGGTTCAAGTTTTCCTATGAACCGACGATCGAGGCCCATGTCGAACACCTCGCCGCGCTCCGCAGGGAGTTCGGAGGGAAGCTCGAAATCACCATCGACGCGCATTGGGCCTTTGACCTTCGCCAGGCGATCGACCTCGGCAAGGCGCTGGAGCCGTACCGCATTCACTGGCTGGAATGCCCGCTCACCCCGGAAAACGCGGCCAACCAGGCGGTCATGCCACGGCAGTTGCCGATGGCGCACGCTCTGGGCGAGGAATACCGGACACGCTACCACTTTCTCGACCGCCTTTCGCGCGGCGCGATCGACATCGCCCAGCCCGATATCGGGCGCGTCGGCATCACCGAAGGGCGGCGCATCGTCGCGCTCTGCTCGGCGTTTAATACACCGGTCGCGTTCCACCTCGGCGCGGGGCTGGGGATCTATACAGCCGCTACCCTCCATATGGCCGCCGCCGCTCCCGGCCTCGACGTGCTGGAGTACCAGCCGACCCAGTTGGCGATCTCCGACAACTATTACGCCCCGTCGCTCCAGCCCGCCGATGGAGCCTACCCGCTCCCTCCCGGGCCCGGGCTCGGCGTCGTGCCGCAGTTGGAAAAACTCCGCCCGCTGGCGATCTGCTGATCTACGGGTTACTCCAACCCCGCCTGGAGCGGAATCCGGAAGGTGACCCCCTTGCGGGTTCCCCAGCCGGGGTGGTAAAGCATTTTGGCAAGACCGTTGGGGTCGATGCTGAACCCCGGGTCGTGCTCCAGATGGAGAAGGCTCCCCTCCTCCTGCCCTTGGGCGTGGTCGGCCTCAACCTTTTCGATCCGGTACGACCAGGTCAACTCACCCCCCAGATCGACATGAACGATGCGGCCGACCAGCGAGCCGTCGGTCGGCAGGGTCGCGGCGACCCGCACGGCATCGCCAGCGTCCCCCGCTTCGCGCCGCAGCGTTCCGGTGACTTCTCCTTCAAACGCCGGGCGCGGCTGTTGCACCTCGCCGCCGGGCCAGGCAAGGCGGGTTCCATCCCAGAGCGAGGCGCGCGCGACCTTCCCCTCCTCCATCTCCAGCCAGCCGAGCCGCCCGTTGAGAACTGATTCCCCGCCCGGCTCCGTGAAGGTCACGCTCCGCTCCGCGCCAAGCGTCGAAAAGACCCGGTGACGGCGCTCGCCCAGATCGATCTCGAGCACCACGCCTCCTTCGGCATTCTCCGGCGAGGCCAGCAGGCGCGCGCCGTGAAGCTGCGGCTTGCCCCGGTACGCCTCGTGAACGGCGATAAAGAAACTCTCGCCCCCGCCCTGCCGGACGGCGACAAAGGGCGCATCACCAAGGCGGTTGATTGCGGGAGCCGTGCCGGAGAGGATCTCAACGGGATGGGGGCAAACCATCCATGAACGAAGCCCGATCCCGTTTTCCGCCGTAAAGGTCACCTGCCACGGAGCCGCGGCTTCCCCGCGCTCCACCAGGTCGATATAGCGGGGCAGTTGCGAACCTTTGTAGTAATAGGGATCAGCGTTCTTCGGTCCCAGGCTGCCGGATGCAGGCGCAAGCGGCACCGAAAACTCCGCCCGGTACGGCAGCGCCAGCGGTCCATGCAGCATATAGTCATGGAGGTTGCCTCCCTTCACGCGAAAGAAATCGACCAGATACCCTTCCCCACCGCCGAGGTCGACCTTGAGGATCGTCCTCCGGTAAAGCCCGGCCTTCCCGCCGTACGCTTTCTTCCCCTCGACTTCGACCGCCTGAAGCGCCTCCCGGCTTCCGTCAAAGAGAAGGAGATCGCCCATGTGACGGGTCCCGGCGCTTCTTTTGCGAAGCGGCCATTCGACCACCCCTTCGATGGCGTCGTCTTGCGTGAACGCCCGCTGCGGTTTGGCGGACGACCCGGGCTGGTTGGCTTCGTCGATCACCACCGTCTGGTGCGCGTAGGTGTTGCTCGACCACGCGCGGCTGGAGTCGGAACCTTGAATCGGCCGGTAACGGGTTTCGTCCACGAGCCGCGTTCCCAGCGCATACCAATGGATGGCGTTGGCATCGTAATGTTCATGGCCGAAAGTGCCGCTATAATTGAGGTAAAGCTGCTGCTGGTGTTCGCCCCGGCCTGATCCGAGCACGGCATAACCGGAGGTCCCGAGCAGTTCGGCGCGGGAGACGCTTTTCGGCGCAGTGGTGTAGTAGTCCGGATCGGTGTCGTTGAGCGCCGCGATGTACCCGTCGGGCAGGGTGATCTTTTCCTGCGAACGCCTGATCCGGGCCATTGCCGCCCCAAAGGTTTTTTCAAGGTCGAGATCATCGAAACGCTTCCCCGTCTGCGGATGCCGCCACCCGGGCGGATCGCTGTATCCTTTGAGCAGGGCGGGAAAACTCCCCGTCATCCGGCTCGCCACCTGGCGATGGTAGGCGGGAGTGCCTTCCTGCCAGAAACCGTCCGGGGAAAAACCGATGTGAAAAAGCCGGATGATCAAACCGACCGCCCGGTGGATCAACTCCGGGCGATGGAGCACCAGCCCGTAACGGAGCAGGCCGTCAAGCTTGTAGACGATGGTGTTGTGGTAGATCTCCGGCCAGCGCTCAATCAAACCCACCTGAAAAAGAAAGAGACCTTCTTCGATCGCCCTTCGTTCATCGGCTGAAAAATGGCCCGCCGTCAGGTCATATGCCTGCAACAAAGGGTAGCTACCTCTCAGGTCGAGATGATACCACTGCCCCCAGAGGCCGCCCGAGCCGAATTGTTGATAGATGCGCGGATGATCCTGCGCCACCCAGTTGCTCTCCGCCTTGCCCGTCCGGTTCAGCTTCAAAGGCCAGTACGGCATCGCCCCGGCAAACCCGAGCAGGAGCCGCCGGGTCGCTTCGAGATCGCCGGGCGAAGGCTCGAGTTGATAGCGAAGGGCGTGGGCCAGCGTCGCCTCCCGCAACAGGAGGTTGACCGGGGCCTTCGCGCCGTCGCGGGTCACTGTGGCATTCTCCGGCACGCTCTCCAGCACGGCATTGAGGAGAATCCGCGCGGAATCGTTCCTGCCCGCAGCAATCAGTTCCCGGGCGGCCCCGACCAGAACCGCCGGGCGCCCGGCGGACTTCGCGACCAGGGCGCGGATCGCTTCCGGCTCGGGGGAAAGCCATTCCGGATGCTTCTCGAGGAAGAAACCTTTCTCAAACTTCGAGAGCGGGCGCTCTTCCGCCGCCGCTTCCCCCCGGGTCTTTGGCGCCTCGGGAGGTTTTGCCGCAGCGTGCGAGCGCGCGACGGAAAAACTCGCGAAGGAAGCTCCGATTAAAACAAAGTAAATCCAGTTCATCATCAAGCGCGCCTCCTGAAAACACCATAACCGGCAAGCCACGTCAACAAGGCAGCCGCACCGAGCGCCGCGCTCCCCGGTTCCGGGATGATCTCCAGCTTCAGCTCGCTGAACGAGCGCGAAGTCGGGTTGCCGAAACGGAAGGCTTCCAGACCGAAGTAACCGGTGACTGCCGCGTCGTGGGTATGGGTGACGCTGGCAAGAAGGCTGCCCTTCTCCCGGGTGAGGGGATCAAGACTCCACAGGGAAGCTTCGATCTTTGCCCCCGCGACGGAGAACTCCAGCAGGAAGTCGGTGTTGGCATCCAGTGTTCCGGTCCAGAGGCCACCGCCCGCCACGGCATTGCCGGAAGTCGGGTTGGTCGAAGTAGCCAGGAAATTCTCCCAGATGTAGAGACCGCCGGGATTGGTGGCGGCGGCGGGGCTGTTGGCCTTGATGCCAATATAAAACCCCTTGTTGTTGGTGCTGGCATTGCTGGTAAACGTCTTCGATTGAGCGCCGATCAGAACACCCCAGACATCGCTGGACCGGCCCCCGTAACTGAGAACGACACTTCCCGAAAAATTGCCCAGCGCCCCTCCGGGAACCGTGGCATCGCCGTCCCAGAACGCGATCGCCCCGGTGGAATTCCCCTCATCGGGTCGCTCCATGACCAGCTTTTCCCCCGCCATTCCAACGAGGGTGGCCCCTCCGGACTTGACCGTGGTCCACCCGTTTGGCCACTGGTCGAGCGGGGTGATGATGGCGGCGCACGCCGTATGGGAGATGAGCATCGACGCCAGGGCGGCAAGGCCCCGGCGGAAAAACGTTTGCGGAAGAAGGGTAATGGTTTTCATGGGTAGCATTGGGTTGGGGCCGACATCATCGGCCTTTTCTACAAAAGAGCATGCGCCTCGAAGGCCGCTCTTAGAGGCTAAGAAGAGGTACTCCATGGCCTTTGAAGGACTTTTTTCACAGCCTCTTACTGCCGTGTATAGAGATCCTTGAAAAGGGGAGGCTCCCCGTTGGGTTTCTCCATGAGAGCCTTGATTTCCCCGTAGCCGAAGGCTTCGACATGCCCGTCGGCAAAGGAGGCATAAACCCGGCCGTGATAGTTTTTGGCAGCGGTCGGAAGCTTGGCGGCGTTGGTGAACCAAGGGTTGCCGCCGCCGCGATCGGGATACGACTTGTCGTAGTTATCCCTTAAAAGCATCAGGGCGGAAAGCCTTCCCTCCGCGGCCACCCGGATCAGGCTCGCCGGTTTCCGGCTTCCGTCGGTCGAGCTGTCATACGGCATTGCGCCATAGCGATTGACCCCGTAGTTGGTATAAAACCAGGGGACCGTGGCGTTGGAGGCAGGGCTTCTCAACGCATTCGCCCCTTCCTTTTCGTACCATTTTTGCTCCAGGGGACCAAAAAAGATGCGCGGCTGCGCGATATAGCCAAGCAGCACCAGCTTGCGCGTGTAGGTCATCTTCTTGGTCGTCGCGCTATCTTCATAGCAAAGCGGAAGACGCCCGCCGTGTTCTCCGGCATAGGCGATCAGCGCGCCGACGATCTGCCGATGGTTGGCAAGGTTGACGGTCTCCTTTCCCGAAAGGCTCATCCGCAGGGCGACGCCCACCGAGAGCGCAGCCAGTACCGCCACGATGGCGACGCTCACCAGCAGTTCCGCCAGCGTAAAGGCTAACCGCAACCCATCGGGGCTGTTTTTTGACAAAGGGGGTCTCACTTTCTTTTTCTAAGGGGGGGAATTTCCTTTTGCACCCGAAGCGTACCGCCCGTGTTGATCCTTTTCAAAACGTTCCAGGGGTGGTAAAAGGAAAACTGTAATCGTTTTTTTACCCCCCCGTTTTTTATGAAGCCGTTTCTCCACGAAAGGCTGCGCAGAAGTCTCCTCGAAGAGATGCTCTCGGGCAACGACGCCGACGGCGCGGTGTTTCTCTCCAACCGCTCCATCCGCAGGCTCTGGGGCGTCAACCAGCGGACGGTCGACCGGAGCGTGAACGACCTCAAGTCGCTCGGCGTGCTCACGGCGCGCCCCCGTTCCGGCTACCGGCTGGCCGATGGCTACCGCCAGCGCGCGTCCATCCTCGCCCAGCAACTCGAAGCCGCCCCTTTGCCTAAAGTGGAAGGATGGGACCGGCGCGTCCGCACGCTGCTCGCCCGCCCGGCGAAGGCCCGGCGCTGGACCGTGCTGATCGACCGCGACCGCCTGTGGCATGAACGCGACTGGCATCCTGAAACCTCCCTGATGAAAATCGGCTCGGCGCTCTCCGTCATGAACGGGTTCAGCCGGGAGGCTGGTCGGCGCAAGGACCGGTTCGATCTTCTCCTGGTGCCGACCGGAAAGCTGACCGAAAGGATGCTCGATCAACAGTTATCCCGCCACCGCTGTGACGGGGCGATCTTTGTCCGGCGCACCACCGATGCCCACGCGTTTGAAGTGGCCACCCGGTTTCTGCAAAAGATTTCCCTGCCCAACCTGACGGTCTTCGAACCGTTTGAGGAACTTGGGACCCCCTGCCTGAGGGTGAACGACCGCGGGCTCGGTTTTGAAGCGGCCAGCCGCCTGCTTCCGACCGGAGCCGAAAGGTTTGTGATCCTGGTCAACCCGCTCCTCCCGGTTTTTCATGAGGAGCGGATCAGTGGAGCACGGCAGGCCCTCGTGCGGGCAGGTATCGACCCCGGCGCGGTGCTCGTCTGCCGAATGGCGGGCGACCCCCGCGAGCCGATCCCGCCGGAACTGCTGCACCTCCTGCGCGACGCCCGGCAAACCGCCACCGGCATGCTGGTGCTCAACAACGAGTTGTTTTTCCGGCTCGAACCGGAAATCCAGCGGCTCGGGCTGCGCATTCCCGAGCAGCTTTCGATCATCACCTGCGGCGGCGGGGTGCAGGCGCCGCTGCTTTGCGGCCGGCTTTCGCTGATGGAGATCGACTTTGAAGAAATCGGCGCGATCGCCTGTCGCAGGATCTCGGAACTCGCCGACGGGATCGCGCCCCAGGGGCGCTGGATCGTCACCTCCCGCTTCCGCACCGGCCATTCCACGCGGATGGCATCCTCATGAAAGCGTCAGGTCCGCCATGGAGCCCGCCAGTCCGCACGAACGCCGCACCAGCAGCCTGCCGCGGATGCAGATCAGTTCATCCTTCGGCTTTTCATCCTGGCGGATCATCGTCACCAGCCGGTGAACCGCCTGGTGGGAGATTTCCTGCACGGGGTGTTCGATCGTCGTGATCGGGACCGCGCCAAAGCGGCCCGCCGGGTCGTTGTCCGCCCCGGTCAGCGCGAGGTTTTCAGGGACCCGCACCCCGGCGCGGAAACAGCACGAGAGCGCCCCCATGGCCCATTCGTCGTTGGCGCAGACGACCGCATCGGGCAACTCGCCCCGCCGGAACACTTCCTTCATGCCGACTTCGCCCGGCAGGAAAAGCCGCTCCTCCATCGCAAACTGCGCCGCCAAGGAAGGCGAAACCACCGGCCGGACCACCTCCGCCAGGGCCGCCGCCTCGGGAAAATCCACCAGCGCGTCGTGAAACCCGTCGTAACAGTAGGGCGTGTTCACGGCGAGCAGCGTCAAGCGCCGGCAGCCCCCTTCGAGCAGATGGCGCGTGATCATTTCATACCCCCAGCGCCGGTCGGAGATGAAGCTCGGCACGCCCTTGAGCTGCTGGGGGCCGCCGCCGATCACCACCACGGGAATCCCCGCGTTTAGAAACTGGTTGAGCATCTCCTGCGTGAACTTCCTGCTCGGATAATTGAGGATGACCCCTTCGACCCGCGCGTCGATCAGGCTCTCAATGGCGCAGGAAATCGCCCGCTCGCCCAGGGCGTTGTACCAGAGCGTCTCTTCGACGATCCATTTGTACCCATGCCCGAGGATCGCCTCGGTCGCCGCCTTGAGCTTGCGCTGCACCAGCAGGTGCATGGCGTTGAAACTCAAAATACCGATGCAGTTGCTCCGTACGCCGCGCATCACCTGCGCATGCCGGTTGGGCCGGTAGCCGAGTTCTTCGGCGACCTTCATCACCCGTTCGCGAACTTCGGGCGAGATCCGGTCGCGTTGAATCTTCGACATCACCGCCGCCACGGTAGAGCGGGAAACCTTTGCCTCAAGTGCAATCTGTTGTTGGGTAATCACCGGAAAATCAAATCCCTTCAAGGTGCATCACAGGATAGTGCAACGTGTTACCCAACATAAAATAAATGGCGGCTCACTCAAGAAAATTTCTTTCGCCCGGCCGCGGCGGTGCAGCGGCGGCAGACTGCGGGTTGACCACCGGGAGCGCACCGATGACGGTGCCGTCGGCAAGAAGATTGGGCGAACCGGGAAGCAGGCGGAGGTCTTTGGCGGGCGGATCGACGTACTCCGGGTCGGCATAGAGCGAATGTTTGTCCTTGGAGGAAAAAGCGCGCCAATCCGCCATGGTATAAAAATCGCGCCAGACATCCCTGCCCATGGTGATGGCAATGATCCCCTTGCTCTGGTTGACCAGCATTCCGTAGCGCCTGGCCGGTGTGAAATCGTTCTCCGGGCGCTTGGGCGAACTTTTGCGCAGGTGGTTGGCGTAGTTGTTGTAGTCACAGACCAGCGAGGCAAACGCCGCTTCATCCTTTTCCCGGATATGCAGGGAGCGGTTGCCGGTGAAGGTCAAGGCATTGTGCGTGACGACGGAGCCAAGCGAGGAGTTGTGGAGGTCGAGACCGGAGTAAAGATTCGCGAACGAGGTATTGTGGGTAAAAGTCAAACCGGGCGAGGAGAAGGCCATCACGGCGTTCTGCAACCGGTTGAAAAGATTGTACGAGACCGCGCTCCCCGGCACGTTCTCCATCCAGAGGCCGATGCCGCAGATGCCGGTCCCGGAGAATCCCTGGTTCCAGACCCAGCTCCGCTCCAGCCGGAAACCGGAGGCGTCATGGACGGAGATGCCGCGATTGCCAAACCAGCGGACCTGCACGCCGCGCAGGGTGACGTGCGGCGCATTGCGAAGTTCCAGCAGGGTGCCAAACCGCTTGCCGCCATCGAGAATCGTCTTTTCCCAACCGGCCCCTTCGATGACCAGCGGAGCCGCTTCCCGACCGCCATGGTGAAGCACCGCCGGGCGGGAGTAGAACCCGGGGGCCAGTTGCACGACATCTCCCGGCAGCGCCCGGTCGAGGGCGGGCTGAAGATCGGCAAAGGGATGGCGTTCGCTCCCGTCGGCACGGGCGGAATCGGCCCCTGCGGCGACGTAAAGGCGCTTGGGCTCTCCCTGCGCGGCAAAAATCCCTTTCGCTCCGGCCAGCGCGTTCCCCTCCGCGTCGATCGCATCCAGTTCAAACTCGTAAGTTCTCCCGGCGACCACTTCGCTCACGGCGAAGCTCCAGGAAAATGCCTCCGGCTCGTACGGCTCGAACGGCGTGGCCGCGATCATGTTCCGCGGCAGGCGGATCGTGCTCTCGCCTCCCCGGGCGTTCATCCAGTCGCCTGCACCGCGCACGCGGTAACGGAGCTTGGGCTCGACCGGGCGGGTAAAGCTCGCCGAAATCACCGCACCGAGCCGCGACGCCGCCACCACCGGCGGCCCGGCCAATCGTGCCGGGGCGGAGTCGGCCGCAGCGGGAGCGAGGTGACGCGCCATGCGGTCGCTCCAGCTCACTTTGCGCCGGGTGAGAGCACCGACCGAAGCGTCGAGATCGGGGCGGAGGGTCAGGTCCCCCGCCGGCAGGTCGGCGAAGGGATCGCCCGTCTCGGGGGCGTCTTCTCCGAAAAAGAGATTGCCGGTCACCTTCGCCCCCATGCTGACGTAGTAGGAGGCCTTCCGGCCTGCGGCCTCCGTGCTGCTCGGCGTGCCGATAATGTTTCCGGTGATCGTCGTCCGCGGGTGGCGGTGCTCAAACCCGCTGCGGACCCCATCCAGAAAGGTATTGTTGCGGATCAGGTAAGGCCTGGAACCGGGCTTTGCGGAAATCGTCTTGATATAGAGCCCGGCCCAGAAACCGCTCGTGACACATTCTTCGACCACGGCTCCGTCCGCGTCATGATAAACGCGGATACCGTTGCGGGTATGTTCGCCGACATCGGAAAGGGCAAACTGGCCGATGGCGCATTCCAGAACGCACCCCCGCACGTGCAGGTCGCTGCCGCCGTTGGTCTGAATCACCCCGCCGCCGACTTCCCGGAAAAGGCTCTCCTCCACCGTAAGGCGGACTCCCCGCGACCGGATGCCCGAGGCGCAGTTGATAAAAGTGCAACGGCGAATGGTGACCCCCTCGCCCGAGGAGATGCCGACCGCCCGGGCGTAGCTGCCGCCGAGATAGTTCCGGAACGTCAATCCTTCGAGGGTCACCTTGCCGCGTTCCAGCGTGATCCCCGCGGCGCGCCGGTTCACCCAGAGGTTCAATTCGTCCGGGCTCCGGTTCTCACCGGGATGGAAAAGCACGGTATCCCCCTCCAGGAGGACCATCGAGTTGGGCCAATGCGCCACCCCGGCGGCGTCCGCCATTTTGCCGTAACGAATCCGCCGGTCCTGATCCCAGAGATCGATATAATCGGTATGGTCGTAGAGCGATTGGCGGTCGGGTATTTCGGTGATGTAGACCCCCGGGTAATCCGGGTGCGGCTTCCACGACGGGAGCTTCTGCCCTCCTTCGAAAACGACCTCCTGCCCCGGTGCCGCCGTGATCAGGAGCGGGCCGCCGCTTCCGGAAACCGTGAACGACTCGGTATAAACGCCGCCCGCGAGGAGAATCGTGCCGCCCCGCTCGCCCAGCCGCTCCAGCGCACGGGCAAGCGTTGCCAGGGGAGCCTCCTGCGACCCCTCCGCCCCGTCGTCGCCGCCGGGGGCGACATGCACGACGACGCCCTCGCGATCGCTCCGCGCCGGTTCATGGGTCGCGGCCGCTTCAGGGGCCTCTTTCTCCGAGGGTGAAACCGGCGGCATTTTCCAGAGAATCAGCAATACGGCGAAGATCAGGAGGAAAAAAAGGGATCGCCGAAAGGAAAAGGGGGATGGATTCATCGATCTTGGTCAGGAGTACGGAAGGGACTGAAGTAGAGCTTCGATGTCTTTCCGATCGAACCGTTTTCCGGTTCGGTAAATGTCTTGAGCGCCAGCCATTCCACATGGCCGTCGTAGAAAAGGGCATTCCCGCCCTGGTTATGACGGGTAAACCCCTGGTAGGCCCAGCTTTCCTCACCCGGCTTCCAACGGCTGTCGCTGGTGTTGAGGATGTCGCCCCGGCCGGAGTCGGCGATCCAGATCTTCCGTGACGGGTAAAGGATGTCGGAAAAGTAGAGCGGGTAGTACATGATCCCCGAAGCGTGCCGCACCGGGCCGTTCTGGATTCCCCTCGGGGAGGCATTCCCGCGCGCTTCCAGCGGCGGGGCATAGCTCACCGGCTTCTCGGCGGGCCAGGTCATCGGCGCAGGTTTCCACAACATTTTCGATTCCGTCGGGCGGTGCCCGGGGCAGGTGAAAACGCACGGTTCGCTCAGGCGTTGCGTCTTGGTGCCGAGCTTGACCCGCTCCTCATTAATTCCGTTGTGCGAAAGCTCCGTATGGGGCACCCCGAGGTAGCCGGCGAGGTTGTAGTACCAGGTACCGGTGTACGCCCCGCTCCCGTGGCCGCCCGCGTCGGTGATGTAGTGGCAATAAGGGAACTCGTTGCGGTGATCGGTCAGGTACGACACCGTTGCCATGCCGATCTGTTTGAGATTGCCGACACATCGGGCGCTGGCCCCCCGTTCCCGCATGGTGCGGATCGCCGGCAGGCTGATGAGGAGGAGGATCGCCACGCCGCCGATGGAAAGCAAAAGTTCCACCAGGCTAAAAGCGCGCCGTTTCGAAGGACCGGGGAGCATGAGCTTTTCAGATGAGGTTGGAGGTTGCCTCTCTCCCGCGGCGACGCCCCCTCCAATAAAGCGCTCCCGCCGCCACCGGAAGCAGCAGCAACGCCGCGCCCGGCTCCGGAATGGGGGCCACGGTCATCGTAATCGTCCCGATGCCGCCGTGGAGTGGATTGTCGTAGTGGAAGGAGACCATCGATTCGCCAAAACCATCCCCGGTCACCAGCCCTCCGGTCAGGCCGCTCGAGATGGCGTTGCCGTTCGCGTCGGTGAAGGTGAAGAGCGTGTAGGTCTGCCCGGCCTGGAGATCACCGCTGACGTTAATGGTGATCTCGCCCCCGTCAAGGATGAGGCTGCCGTTCTGATAGTTGGTGAAAGCGAGCCGGTCGCTTGAGCCGTCCGCACTCAACCGGAAGGCGAACGAAGAGCCGCTCTCCATGTGCAGCGCGGTGCGGTGGAGGGTCAGCGTCTGGCGGGTCAATGCTTCGTGCCCGCCCGCGACCAGCAGCCGGTTGTCCTCTCCGGGAGCGACGACACCGCCGCTCGCAACGGTGATCGCGTTGCCCGTGCCGAGCGCGATCCGCCCGCTTCCCGCCAGCGTGCCTCCCGAAGCGACCGACACCGCGCCGGTACCGAGCCCCGAGCCTTGCGTATTGCGGACCGCCAGCACACCGCCGTTGATCGCGGTGCCGCCGGTATAGAGATTGGATTCCGTCGAACTGTCGGGACGGTCAAAGGAAAAGATCTGGAGCGAGTCGCCCTCTTTCTCGATGCGGAGGCCGCCGGAGATCGCCCGCCCGAAGTTGGCGACGGCGGGGGCCGCGGCGGTGGAGGTTCCCGGGTCGATCACCACCGTGCCGTTCCCCTGGAACCGGCCTTCGGTCGAAGCCGCCGTGCTGGTGAGGCTGGCGACATAAATCGTGGCGTTGGTCCCGCCGGTGTTGGCCGTCAGGGTGACGCCGGAGTTAAAGCCGGTGTTGGTGTCAAAGGTGACATGGCCCAGACTGACATACCCCTTGGCGGTATCGAAGGCGCTGGCGAGGACAAACCGCGAGAGGTAACTTTGAAAGACAGTCTCCTGCGAGGTGAAGGAAACATTGCCATGGGCGGCGTTGGTGGTACCAAGCTCCACCCGGATGCGGTCGGGCGTTTCAAACTCGGTCGAACCGACGAGCAGGGTCGGCGTGGTGACCGTCAGCCTGCCCCCTTCCTGGCTGCGCAGGTAAAACGCACCCGCCTTCACGTCAAACGCCTCCGTTATGGTCAGGCTGTTCTGAAGGTTCGCCGTACCGGTTGAGCCGCTCAGGAGCCGGGCCCCCGTCAGTTCGGAGCCCTCCAGGCGGGCCACAGTCCGGTTACCGCCAAGGTAAAGGTTGGTCACCTGCCCTGACACCTGGCTGTTGAGCCCTGCGATGGTATCTCCCGCGTCGGGGTAAATGCCCGGTCCGTAGGGAACGCCATCGCCATTGGTCCAGAAGCCTTCGTCTTCCCAGTTCACCTCACTGGCCGAGGGAAGAGAGTAGGTAAACTCCCCGGCGCGCAGCGCGGAGCCGGCCATCACAAGAGAAAGAAGGCCCAGAGAGGCCCGGGAGATCGGTTTAAGGGAACGTAGTTTCATGGGAAAGAGAGGGGAGAAAAGGGGGACCATCGCAAAACCAGGAGGGAACGGATTGAATCAGTGTAACGTGTTAACGAATGACATTAAAAGTCAGTGTAACGTGTTATTCAAGCGGAATTTTCCCGGAATACCGGTTTTTTTGTGCTTGGGCGTGCGGAGAGATCGCCGCCGGGCGCTTTCTTTCAGCGCCGCCCGCCTTTCAAGGCCCCCTGCTCTGCAAGGCCGGTCGTCGCCGGATGCCTACTCCACCGTTTCGACCTTCACGTTATCCCACGCGGCGCGGGTCTTGCCGCTGCCGACCGCTCCGAACAGGAGGCCGCCTGCCGTCGGAAACGGTTCGCAGAGAGGGAGCCCCTTGGTCGTGGCGACGGAAGCGCCGGTGGCGAGATCGCTGACTTCGATGTCGTAGACCGGCTCGGCTGCGTCGAGGTGAAGGGTGAACACCACCCGGTACCATTGCTTGGTCTGGACGTTGCCGAACCTGCGGGACCGCCGGGTCTCCTCCCCTTCGCCATAATAGGCGATGAGGGTGCCGTCCTTGGAATCGTTGAGCCGAAGCTGGGCCAGCGCCTGCGAGCCGGTCGCCTCCGGCGGTCGGATCATGACCATCCCGGGGCCTTCCTCGGGGTAAACATCAAGCGAAATCCGCACCGTCCCGCCGACTTCCGCAAACGTCGTGTGAAGGTGCATCCCGGCTGCGGGGGAAGCGCCGCTCTCCGTTTCCGGCGTGATGACGACCGTCATCGTCGTATTGGCATCAACCCCGGGCTGGGCCAGCGCCTGGCCGGGGGTGTCGATCGCGCGATACCCGCCCGGACGCCAGACCACGTCGCCGCTCCGTTTCAGGATAGAATCACCGGCACTGTAGCCTTCAAAGTTATCTTCAAGCATCACTTCGGCATGAACCGCCGGAAGTGCGCACGTGACCAACAGGAGGGGAAGAAGCAAGGTTTTCATCGGAAAAAACAGCAGGGCTGCCTCCTTTTATGCCCCGAAACGGAGCTGAAACCAACCTCTTTCTTCGCGGCGGCAGGCGCGGCGCTACCGCCTGCCGGGGCGCTTCTGCCACGAGTCGCTCCGGGCGCTGTCCTGCGAACCGGCCTGGAGGCGGAGCAGGACAAAGGAGCGGTCAACCAGCGTCAGTTCCTCGCCGGAACAGAGCAGGCGGCCGGGATCGGCGAAGCCGTCTTCGAGCGCGGTGTCAAGCACCAGTTCCCAGCGGACCTCCTTTTTCCCCGGCAGGGTGAAGCGGACCGACTCGTAGTGAGCGTTGAGCATCAGCAGGAAGGAGTCGTCGTGGATCGGTTCGCCACGCCGGTCGCGAACGTCGATGGCATCGCCGCTCAGCAACATCGCCAGGCAGCGCACGAAGCTGTAGTTCCACTCTTCGTTGGTCATTGCGGTGCCCGAGGGGGTCAGCCACATGATGTCGCGCACGCCGCGCCCGCGAATCCGCCTTCCCTGAAAAAACTTCGGCCTGCGGAAGACCGGGTGCGCCTTGCGCAGGGCGATCAGCCGCGAGGCGAAGGTTTGCAGCCGGTTGCGCCCGGTGTCGCGCACCCAGGAAAGCCAGCTCACCGGGTTGTCCTGGCAATAGGCGTTATTGTTGCCGTACTGGGTGCGCCCGTACTCGTCCCCGGCGGTCAGCATCGGCACCCCCTGGCTTAAAAAAAGCGTGGCCAGAAAATTGCGACGCTGGCGGGCGCGCAGGGCGTTGATCGCCGGGTCGTCGGTCGGCCCTTCGACGCCGCAGTTCCACGAGGCATTGGCATTTTCGCCGTCGCGGTTGTCCTCGCCGTTGGCGAGGTTGTGCTTCTGGTTGTAGGAGACGAGGTCGTTGAGCGTAAAGCCGTCGTGCGAGGTGATGAAATTGATGCTCGCGTAGGGGCGCTTGCCGGTTGACTGGTAGAGGTCGGGGCTGCCCGCCAGCCGATACGCCATCTCGCGCACGTGCCCTTCGTCCCCCTTCCAGTAACGACGCACGGCGTCGCGGTAACGCCCGTTCCACTCCGCCCAGAGAACCGGGAAATTGCCGACCTGGTACCCCCCCTCGCCGACATCCCATGGCTCGGCGATCAGCTTCACGCGGGAAAGCACCGGGTCCTGATGGATGATGTCGAAAAACGCCGAAAGCTTGCTGACGGCGTGGGTCTCCCGCGCGAGGGTGGAAGCGAGGTCGAAGCGGAACCCGTCGACGTGCATCTCCTCGACCCAGTAGCGGAGCGAATCCATGATCAACTGGAGCACGCGGGGGTGCATGACGTTCATCGTGTTGCCGCACCCGGTGTAATCGAGGTAATAACGCGGCTGATGGGGGGCGAGCCGGTAGTAGGAGGGATTGTCGATCCCCCGGAAGGAGAGGGTCGGCCCGAGTTCGTTCCCTTCGCCGGTATGGTTGTAAACGACATCGAGGATCACCTCGATCCCCGCCGCGTGCAGGTTTTTCACCATCGTCTTGAACTCGCGGACCTGCTCGCCGCGCACCCCTTCGCAAGCGTACTTCACGTCGGGGGAGAAAAAGTTGATCGTGCTGTAACCCCAGTAGTTGACCAGCCCGCGGTCGACCAGCGGCCGCTCGTCAAGGTGCTGGTGAACCGGCAGCAGTTCCAGCGCGGTCACGCCGAGTTTGGTGAAATAGTCGATCGCAAACGGGCTGCCGAGCGCGGCGTAGCTCCCCCGTATTTCCTCGGGCAGCGCGGTGCATTGCCGGGAAAACCCTTTGACGTGGACTTCGTAGATGATCGACTCGGCCAGCGGCGTCTCCGGTCGGCGATCCCCCTCCCAGTCGAAGGCCGGGTCGATGACGACCGCCTTCGGGACCGCCCAGGCGTTGTCGCGGTAGTCGGGCTCGAGGTCGAGCAACGGGGAGCGGACCGAGTAGCCGTGCAGTTCGTCGGTCCAGCGGACCGGACCGGCGAGCGCCTTGGCGTACGGGTCGATCAGGAGCCGCGAGGCGTTGAAGCGCAGGCCGCGCTCCGGTTCATACGGCCCGTAAACCCGGTAGGCGTAGAGCTGGCCCGGGCGGGCATCGGGCAAAAAGAGGTGCCAGACCTGATCGGTCTGCTCGATCATCCGGATGCGGGCCGACTCCTGCGAAGCCTCCGGCGTGTCAAAGAGGCAGAGGTCGACGCCGGCGGCGTGTTCGGAATAGAGCGCGAAGTTCACCCCGTTGCCGCACCAGGTGGCGCCAAGGGGGTACGGATCGCCCAGCCACGCCCGGACCGGAGGCGTCAATACGGGGGGAGAGGAGTGGCTTGGGTCGACAGGCTTCAAAATCCGTACTTAATACGTTTCACCGGGACCGTAAAGCCTTCCGGCATTGGAGGGCATGAAGGGCGGACCTCCGGGGCCGCCACGGGAAGGGTGTGAAGCGAAGTCCAACGCTGCGGTCGGCGCTGGAAGCTGAACCCTCCAGCCCTTCCCTACCCGGCCTTGGCTTTCGCTTTTGCCTTCGCCTTTGCCGGTTTGGCCGCCTTGGCGGGCGCAGGCACGCCTTCTTCCCGGGTGAGGGTCTCCAGAGCGCGCTTGGTATGGGCGACGCGCAGGATCAGCAGGCCGCGCCGGGAGGTCGGGTTGGTCGCCAGGTAGGCGTACTCGATGTTGAGCTTGGCGGCGGCCAGCTTGCTGGCGATCAGCGAAAGACTGCCCGGCTTGTTGTCGTTGTCGATCATCAGGACGTTGTTTTCGACGACGAGCAGCCCGTGCTCCCCGAAAAGGTGCAGGGCGTGCTGCGGATCGCTCACCACCATGCGGACGACGGCATGGTCGACGGTGTCCGAGATCGTCAGCGCGTAGATGTTGATCTTGGCGCTGGCCAGTTCATCGCAAACCTTGGCAAGGGTGCCCGGTTCGTTGGCGAGAAAGATCGAAAGTTGGGGGACGATTTCCATAAGAAAAAGAGAGCGGTTTTTTAGAAAAACGGGTTTTCGGCGCCAGTATGAGCCCAGAAGAGCCCGGGCTCAACCCCGGAAACAACATTTTTACGTGCGGGGGCGCGCCATCAGCCGTTCCACGTATTTCGCCAGCAGGTCAAACTCGAGGTTGACGCGATCCCCCGCGCGGAGCTGGTGGAGGTGGGTCGCGGAAAGCGTGTGCGGGATCAGGCAGATGCTGAAGGAGTCCCCTCCGACCGCCGCGACCGTCAGGCTGACGCCGTCGATGGCGATCGACCCCTTGAAAACGACGTAGTGCGCGAACTCCGGCGGAAGCGCCACGCTCACCCGGTAGTCGCCCCCCTTCCCTTCCGGCTCCACGGCGAGCACCTCCGCCGCCGCGTCGACATGCCCCTGCACGAAATGCCCGCCGAGGCGTCCGTTGACCGGCAGCGCCCGCTCCAGATTGACCAGCGAACGGCGGGAACCGGGGGCAAGCTCCCCCAGACTGGTCCGGGCGAGCGTTTCGGCGAGGAGATCGAACCCGAGCGCCCCCCCGTCGATGTTGGTCACCGTCAGGCAGCAGCCGTTGACGGCGATCGAGTCGCCGATGGCGGTCCCCTCGACCGTGCGCGACGCCGCGACGCGCAGCCGCCGTGCGCCACCCTCGCCCGAGGGCTCCAGGGAGAGCACCCGCGCTGTTTCTTCGACCAGACCGGTAAACATGCCCTCAAAGCTACTCCCGGCCCCGGGAAAAAGGCAACCCTCCCGGCGTTCGGTTTCCGAGATTCCACTGGCAAAAAAGAGCCCCTCCTGTTCTACTGCGATGCTTCTATGGAAAAAGTGATCATCGCAGGTTCCGGCTGTGCCGGTTTGACGGCCGCCATCTACGCTGCACGTGCCAATTTCTCGCCCCTTGTCCTCGAAGGCAGGGAACCGGGCGGACAGCTTTCGACGACCACGCTGGTCGAGAACTTCCCCGGCTTTGTCGAAGGCGTCGACGGTCCGGCGCTCATCATGAACATGAAAGCGCAGGCTGAACGGTTCGGCGCGCGCTTTGCCTACGCTTCGGTGGAAGCGGTCGAGCAGGGGGATGAACAGGTGCGGGTCAAGATCGACGGCGACTGGGTCGAAAGCCGGACGTTGATCGTCGCCAGCGGCGCTTCGGCCCGCCACCTCGGCCTGCCGGGGGAAAAGGAGCTGATCGGCCACGGGCTCACCTCGTGCGCCACCTGCGACGGCGCGTTTTACCGCGACGTGCCGGTCTGCGTGATCGGCGGCGGCGATTCCGCCTGCGAAGAAGCGCTTTTCCTGACCCGGTTTGCCTCGCGGGTCTACCTGATCCACCGGCGCGACACCCTGCGTGCCTCGGCCATCGTCGCGGAACGGGCGCTGGCGCACGAAAAGATCACCCCGATCTGGGATACGACGGTGAGCGAATACCTGACCGACGAAAACGGCGAAATGCGCGCGGTCAAACTTTCCAATGTCAAAAGCGGCGAAGCGTGCGACCTGGAGGTCAAGTGCGTTTTCGTAGCCATTGGGCACGACCCGAACACGGCGGCCTTCAAGGGGACGCTCGACACCGACGCGGAGGGCTACCTGCTCCAGCAACCGGGGTCGACCGCGACCAACCTCCCGGGCGTTTTCGCAGCGGGCGACGTGGTCGACAAGGTTTACCGCCAGGCGATCACCGCCGCCGGGCAGGGATGTGCCGCGGCATTGGACGCGGAGCGTTACCTGGCCCGCTTCGGGGATTGACCGGAAAAATGGCGCGTGTGTCTGGATGGGTGACAACGATCGGGGGGGTGTCGAGGGGTGATCGCGGCCCTTCAGGCCGCCCGGTTCTGTCGGATGTCCACCCAGGGCGTTGCCCTGGGCTGAGGGATGACGGCCCTTTGGGCCTGATGGCGTCGCCGCGTCGCAAACGCGTGGAAGTTCATGCCCGAATCACCTCGGGGCGCAAGCGCCCTGGAGGGTGGACCTCCGCGTCCGCCGTCGGGGTTCGAGGCCGAAGCGGGAAAGCGGTGCGAGCGATGTCCAACGCCGCGGACGACGCGGAGGCCCGCCCTCCAATGTCGCGGAAGCCGACCCTCCAATGGCACCAACCCTCGCATCGGCCCGGGCCAACGGCCCGGAATCCCTCAGCCCAGCCCAACGGGCTGGGTCACTCGACACCAACCAGAACCCGCGCCCCAACGGGGTGCGATACCCCTCAACCATGAAATTCTGCGACGTAACGCAGTTTTACTCCCCCGTCAGCGGCGGGGTGAAACGTTACGTCCACGAAAAGAGCGCCTATCTTGAAGCGACCGGCGCGGGGGATCACCTCCTCATCATCCCCGGCGAACGGGATGAACGGCTGGTGGAGGGGAACCGGATCGTTTACACGGTCCGTTCGCCGCTCCTTTCGCGGCAGTCGGGCTACCGCGCCCTGCTCCGGCTCGGGGCGCTGGAGGCGATCCTCGAACGCGAAGCGCCGGACCTGATCGAGTCGGGCGACCCGTACCAGGTCGGCTGGCGGGCGGCGCGGGTCGGTCGGCGGCTCGGGATTCCGGTCGTCGGGTTTTACCACTCCCATTTTCCCGAGGCGTACCTGCGCGGGGTTGCCGCGAGGCTGGGGCTGCTCGCGCAGGAACTGGCGATGGACGGCGCGCGGCGCTACGTCTGCGCCACCTACAACCGTTTTGCGCGGACGCTGGTCCCCTCCCCCGCGCTGGCGGCGCTGTTGGAAGGGTGGGGCGTTGAACGGGTCGAGCCGCTTGACCTCGGCGTCGATACCACCCTTTTCTCTCCCGAACCCGACGACGCCGGGGCCACCCGCGCCCGGCTCGGCATTCCCGAAGGGCGCTTTCTCTGCCTTTCCATCGGGCGGCTCGCGCCGGAAAAAAATACACGGTGCCTGTTCGATGCGTTCGAGCGGCTCCACCTGGAAACGCCTGGTCGTTTTCACCTGCTGGTCGTCGGCGACGGGTTGCTGCGGGCGCGGCTCGAAGCGTTGCGCGCGGCGACCGGCGAAGTCACCTGGCTTTCCTACTGCGACGACGCGCGGGAACTGGCGCGCTTCTACCGGGCGGCCGACCTGCTCGTCCACCCCGGCGTTCAGGAGACGTTCGGGCTGGTCACGCTGGAGAGCCAGGCGTGCGGGACGCCGGTCGTCGGCATTCGCGGCAGTTACATGGACCGGATCATCGAAACCGACCAGGAACACTGGGCGCAGGTCAACACCGCCGAAGCGCTCGCCGAAGCGATCCGCCGAAGCGCCGCGCGCGACGATCTGCGCGCGATCGGGGCTCACGCCAGCCGCCGGGTCCGAACCCGTTATGGGTGGGAACGCGTTTTTGATAAACTTTTGGGTATTTACCGCGACGCCATCGCCACCTACAACGGTTCCCATGTCTGAAAAAGACCCACGCTTTGAACTTCGCCGTTACCAGCCCTCCGACCGCGAGGCGGTGCGTTTTCTCTGTTGTGAAACCGGGTTCCTGGGGAACCCGATCGACCCCGTTTTTGAAGATCGCGAGCTTTTCGCCGATTACCTGACCGCCTATTACACCGACTGGGAACCGGAATCGTCGTTTGTCCTGCTCGTCAACGGCGAAATCCGCGGCTACCTGCTCGGCTCCCGGTTTCCCTTTCGCCAGCAGCTCTACAATGTGTACCAGAACGTCTCGATCTTCCTGCGGGGCCTGGGACGTTACTTCGGCTACACCGAAGCTTCGCGCGAGTTTGTGCGCTGGATCTTCTGCAACGGGTGGCGCGAAGTCCCGGCAGCGCCGCGCCGGTGCGCCCATTTCCATATCAACCTGCTGCCCGACGCGCGCAACGTCGCCAGCACCCGGGCGCTGATGGACGCCTACCTCTTCTACCTCTACCAAAAGGGCGAACGGCGGGTCTACGGGCAGATGGTCACCTTCGAAAGCCGCCGGGGATCGCGGATGTTTGAACGCTACGGCTTCCGCGTCGTCAACCGCGCCCGCATCTCCAAGTACGAAAAGCTTCACCCCGAGCCGGTCTACCTCTGCACGGTGGTGAAGGATCTGGAAGAAAACGCGCAGCTCTACGCCCGTTGAACTGGACCCTTCTGACGATCGGCAAACCGCGCCTCGCCTACGCCCGCAGCGGCATGGACGAGTACGCCCGGCGGCTGCGCGGCGTTGCCCAAATCCGCCACGAGGCGTTGAAGAATTCCACCCGCGAAGCCGAGAGCGCGCTGCTCCTCAAACGGAGCGAAGGGATGTTCCGCATCGCCCTCGACGAACGGGGGGAACTCCTCTCCAGCCGCGCCTTTGCGGGGAGGGTGAGCGAGTGGGAAAACGGCGGCATCCGCAACGTGGCGCTCCTGATCGGCGGCTCCGACGGCCACACCCCGGAACTCCGCGCCGCCGCGGACTGGTGCTGGGCGCTCAGTCCCCTGACCCTCCAGCACGAACTGGCGCTGGTCGTCCTCTACGAGCAGATCTACCGCGCCTACACGATCAAGGCCGGGCTGCCGTACCACCGGGATTGAAACCTTCCGCGCCTACTCCTGCTCGCCGCGGCGGGCCAGTTCCGCCACGGCGGCGGCAAGGCGGGTCGGCTCGATCGGTTTGGGGAGGTGAAGGGTGAACCCGGCGGCGGTGGTCCGTTCGTAATCTTCGGGAGCGACAAAGGCGGTGAGCGCGGCGGCGGGGATGGTCGCGCCGGCTCCCGGTTCGCGCCGGATCTTTTTCAGCAGCGTGCAGCCATCCTCCTGCGGCAGGCCGATGTCGCTGAGCAGGACATCGGGGTGGTGCGCCTTGAACTGTTCCAGCCCCGCTTCGACGCTCTGCGCGGTGATCACTTCGGCCCCTGCCTCGGAGAGGATGCGGCGGAGCATTTCGAGCGTGTCGTTGTCGTCCTCCACGATCAGGATGCGCAGGCCGTCGAGCAGCGCCCCGCCTTTCCGTGAAGGGGCGGCGGTCGACGGAAGGGGAGGCGCGGGGGGAATGCCGGGCGTCGCGGCCCCGCCGCTCGAAAGGGTTTCCAGGGGGATCAGCGGCAGCTTGACGGTGAAGGTCGCCCCCTTGCCTTCGCCTTCGCTCTCGACCTCCAGCGTGCCGCCGTGAAGTTCCACGAGATGCTTGGCGATCGGCAGGCCGAGCCCCATCCCCCCATAGCGCCGGGTGCTGGAACTGTCGACCTGCATGAAGCGGGTGAAAATGTTGGGAAGGTGTTCGCGGGAAATCCCGATGCCGTTGTCGGCCACGGTGATCACGGCGCGGCCCTCCTTTTCGCGCAGTTTGAGGAGGATGCGCCCTTCCCGGGCGGTGGTGAATTTCACGGCATTGCCCAAAAGGTTGAGGATGATCTGCCGCAGCCGGTGCCAGTCGCCGACGGTGCAGACGCTCTCGCCGGGAAGGTCGAGCGAGAGGGTGACCTCCTTTTCGTGCAGCGAGGGGGTGATCGCCTCCACCGCTTCGTCGATGATCATCCCGAGGTCGAGCGCGTCGCGGTTGAGGGTGATCTTGCCCCGGGTGATGCGCGAGACATCGAGCAGGTCGTCGACCAGTTGCGTCTCCGCCCAGGCGTTGCGCTCGACGATCGCCAGCCCCTCCCGGAGTTCCTCCGGGCCGGGTTCGTTCTTGAGCAGGTTGACCCAGCCGAGGATGGCGGTCAGGGGGGTGCGCAGTTCATGGGAGAGGGTCGCCAGAAAGTCGTCCTTGAGCCGGTTGGCCTCCTCGGCTTCCGCCCGCGCCGCTTTTTCGCGGGAGAGGAGGAGATCGCGCTCCTGCTGCCGTTCCCGGAGCTGTTCGGTCATCCAGTTGAAGGTCTGTGCGAGCTGGCCGATCTCGTCCCGGGAGAGGACCGGCACCTTGGCATCGAGGTGCCCGGAGGCGACCCGGTTCGCCATTTCATTGAGCTGCCGCAGGGGATGGAACAGGATGCGCGCATTCCAGAGGGCGATGAAAACGACGACCCCGGTCGTGACCAGAAGGAAGACCATCGTCCGGAGCGCCTGCATGCGAAGCGGTTGCAGGAAGGCGGAAGCCGGGGTGACGAAAACCACCCGCCACGGCTGATGGCGCAGCGTGACGGAGGCCGAGGCGACATCACCCTTGCCGAATTTGCCGCCCCGGACCGCCTTATCCACAAACGGGTCGCCGACCAGTTGCTCCGGAGCGGGCGGGAGACGGCGCTCGCGGATCAACGCCTCCTGCTTCGCAACCGGCAGCGGGGCGGCGAGATGGAAGAGGGTGCGCACCGCCTCCTGCTGGGTATGGCCGCCATAGGCGAGGATCAACTGGTTTTCGTCGAGGAGGATGGCAAACGACCGGTGCCCTGCCAGCCCGGTCGTGCCGACCACCAGTTGCTGGAGGACATGGGCATCGTAAAAGGTGCGAAGCACGCCGACGATCTTCCCGTCGTCGGTCCGGACCGGCGCGCTGAAGGCGATCATCGGATGGGTCCTGCCAAAGATGACCGGCGAGACATACGGCAGCCCGCTCTCCATCGCGTGGACAAAGTGCGGCAGCTTCGACTCGTCGCGCCCGACGTTTTGGCCCCAGGTGTCGGCGACATTGCGACCCATGGCGTCGAGCAGTGCGGAGGAAAAGATGAAGATCGGGTCCTGCCCGTTGAGGGAACGGAGGCTGTTGAGCACCTGCGTGGCGCTTTCCGCACCGTCGGTCTGGAGGTAATGGCTCAGGATCGGGAGCTTCGACTCGGTATCGATCGCGGTCAGCTTCGCCGAGATGAAGGCGTCGAGCGTCAGGGCGGTTTCCGAGCCGGAAGCCTGGAGGGAATGCCGGATCGCCTCCTTGAGGGAGGAACTCGTCGTCCGGTAGTTGAGAAAGGTCATCAATCCGAAGGGGATCAGCGCGAGGGCGAGAAAGATCGAGATGACCTTCAGGCGCAGGCTGCCGAGCAGGCGATCCTTGAGGCCGGGCTTCACGCGCCGGGACGCGGGAAGTGATTCTGAAGGGTGCCCGGTCATGAAAAAGAGGGGGGATTGGCGCGTGGATGAAACCAGAAGTGGCGGGGAAAGGGCACTTTTTTTGTCTGCATCTGGCGGTCGGTTACTTCTCCTTCCGGCCCGCCATGTTAAGAGACCGGGCCGCACCTGTTTTTATTCAATCTTCTCCCATTATCATTACGCCTCTGAGGCTGTGAAAAAATGATTTTAATGGCCTCGGAGCACCTATTTTTAGCCTATAACGAAATTCTGACGACCGCCTGTATTCAGGGAATACAGAAGGAAGGAGGCATGCAGTTAGAGGCAAAAAGAGGTGTTCCATGGCCGTTGAAGGACTTTTTTTACAGCCTCTCAGGAAACCCGGGCGAGCTTTTCCATGGCTTCGGCGGTGGTCCGGGCGCTCTGCTGGCCGGTGGTGAATTTCCCGAGTTCCCCGGCCAGCCCATGCACGGCGATGTCGGGAAAGAGAGGAAACATCGGGTCGCTCCCCATGTCGTAGAGGATCGCCTCCAGAGAGACCGGGAAGTGGTGGGTCGGGCTGGTGAGCACCTTGCTTGATGCGACGATGCGGGGATCGCGGTAGGTGCTGTTGCGGATCGGGCTCGAGCCGCCGCCCAGGATGCTGGCGCGCGTGACGACATCGCTGGAGGTGGCCCACTGGACGAGCACCCACGCGGCGTCGATCGACCGGCTGTAGCGTGAAATACCCAGAAGGCTGCCGCCCTGGTGGCTGACGTTCGGGTGCTCGGAAAAGCCGCATGCCTCCGGTGGCCGGAGCGACGTGGCACGGGGGCAGCGCGCCACGTCGACCCGCCCGGCGACCTGCGACCGTGTCGGATCATTCAACATTGCAAGGTATTCGCCGGGTTGGATCAAAAGAGCCGTCTCCCCGTTGGCAAAACTTTCCGCCTCGCTCGCCCAGTCCCAGGTGGTGACGGCAGGCGACATCGTTTCGGAAAGCGCGACCATGTAGTCGAGCGTGGCGCGGGCGGCGGCGTCGTTGAGCGCCGGTTCGCCGTTGGCGAGGTAGATCGACCCGCCGAAGCTCCAGAGCAGGCTGACAAACTCGATGTAAAGCGAGAGGTGCCCCGCCTTCCACATCCCGGAAGTGCCGTACGCCTGTTCCCCCTTGTCTGCGGTGATCTCCCGCGCCGCCGCGAGAAATTCCGCCCGGGTCCGGGGCGGGTGGAGCCCGAGCCGCGCGAGGATGTCGCGCCGGTAGATCATGATTTCGATGGAAACATCGTACGGCACGCCGACGAGCCGGTCGCCGTAGCGGGCGAGGTGATCGACCAGTTCGGGAAGGATGTCGCCGAAATCGTAGTCGGGGTAGGCGATATCGGTCCGCTCCAGCAGGGTGCGGGGGTCGACCATGTCGTCGGCAAACCGCGCGACCCATTGCTGGTCGATGTAGTAGACATCGTGCGTCCCGATCTTGCGCGCCGTATCGGAGCTGATCTTGGCCAGCACGCGGTCGAGCGGCAGGATGTCCCACTCGACCTCGATGCCGGTCGCGGGGATGAACTCGTCGAGCATGATCTGCCGGGTGACGATCGAGGGCGGGGTATCTTCGCTGATGATCCGCAGCCGCGTTCCGGCAAACCGGCGGCCCATCTCTTCCAGAAATTGGCGGCACTCCCGCTTCTCAGCCACCGAGTCGGAGCCGAGCGTTCCGGCGAGTTGCCGGGGGCCGGGCGGCTCGACCGACGGGCGGCGGCACCCCGTCAGGGAAGGCAGGCAGGCGCCAAACCCGGCAAGGAGGGCGGTGCGGATGAAATCGCGCCGGTGGAGATTCCCGCCCTTTTCCAGGGCCCGGGCGAACCAGAGCTTTTCTTTGCGTTCTGTGGAGCCGTCAGCCATCGGGTCAAGATCCTTTTCCTTCCGCCATGCCATCCGAAACGGCGTTTTTTCTACCGGGTCAACGCGTTCTTTCCGCCGAATCTCCCGCTTCTTCCTCTCCAATCGCCCCGCCGGGCGGCTTCGGGTGGAAAAGAAGGGGCTCCGTGAACGCGGCTATAACAAATCGTCCACAAGGTCCTCCGGTTCGAAGCCGAATCCCTTCCCCGCCGAGAGGTCGACGTGGCCAAAGCTGCTGCGCGAAACGACGTTGAAAACGCCGTAGGCGGGTTCCTGAACCTTCAGGGCGGCGTCGATCGAACGGGCGATGTCGGCAAAGGTGGTGAAGTTGGAGGCCGAACGCGGGCTTTTCTTCCACTCCTCCTCCTGCGGCACCCCGCGCGGAAACGGCTGGCCGAGCCGCAGGACGTAGGCCTCGATCCCGTAACGCTGGTGATAGACCCATGCCAGGTTTTCACCGAACGCCTTGGTGCAGGCGTAGAAGTTGAGCGGCGTCTGCGGGCGGTCGATCTCCCGGCGGTTGGGGGCGGGCGAGCCGAACATCACCGTCAGGCTGCTCATGTAGACCACGCGCGGGATTTTCAGGATGCGGGCCGCCTCAAAGATGTGGTAGGCCCCGGTGATGTTAACGTCGAGCATCCGGCGGCGGTAGGGGGCCTGGAGCTCTTCGGGCGACTGGTCGTTGACGCCCGTGTAATCGGCGATGGCGAGGTGGACGACGGCGCGGCTCCCTTCCAGGACGCGCAGGGTGGCGTCGAGATCGAGCAGATCGTTCGGCACGACCTCCATCCCTTCGATCGTGCCGGGCCGCAGGTCGGTCAGCCGCAGGGGGTGCTTCTGACACAGAAAAGGGACGACACGGCGGCCAACCTCTCCGGCGGCCCCTGTGATGGTGACCGGCCCGGGTTCGACAACAGCAGAAGTTTGGGACATGGGCTTCAATCCATTCCGTTTTGCCCGGGAGAATGCAATCCTTTTCGCGGACCGGGGCTTTCGATCCCATCGACTTTCACGAACCGGGAAGCCGGACGGCATCGGCCAGGGCGGGGTCCGCCCCCCGCAACCCTTCGGCCACCATCCGGGCCATTTCGCGCGCGCCGGTTTCGGTGAAGTGCGTCAGGTCGTAGCCGCTTTTGCCCTTGCGATCGCTCTCGTTCATGGTGAAAGGGGTGCTCCCCTCCTTGCCGAGCTTTTCAAAAAGGAGACGGCTTTGTTCATGCAGATCGACCACCGGGATGTCGGTTTCCCCGGCCACCGCTTTCATGGCTTCCGCATAAGGGGCGAGGTGGTCCTTGAGGTGGCCTGTCTTGTCAAACGTCCGGCGGCAGGGCGGCGTCACCAGAACGGGCCGGATGCCCGCCTCGCGCGCCTGCGCCACGTAGCGGCGGAGATTGGCCGGGAAGGTGGTGGCCGCGTCGGTCGCTTCCGGGCGGTCTGCGGCGTGGGAGTCGTTGTGGCCAAACTGGATCAGCACGAAATCCGGCCGCGCCTTCAGCACCTGCTGCCAGCGTTCCTGCGGAAAAGTGCTGGTGCTCCGTCCGCTCTGCGCGACGTTGAGCACGGTAACCCCCGGAGCAAGAAACTCGGGAAGAAGCTGCCCCCAACCGCGCATGGCCGTCCGCTCCACCTTGTAGTCAGCCACGGTGGAATCGCCCACGACCGCGAGGTGAAGCGGTGCCGCCCGGACGGGCGATGCAAGGAAAAGCAGGAGGGAAAAGAGAAAGTAAGGCATCAATTCAAGAGAAGTTTACCAGACTCCGGCCTTTGGAGCCATCTCGTCACGAGCTTCATGAACAGACCTCGACCTTCTGCCCGGGGTAGCCCGCCTCCAGCGCGACGCGGAGGAGGTTGTGGTGCTTGAACTCCTCGGGAAGATAGGTCGTGGCGCTGGAACTGCCGCCAAAGAGGGCCACGCGGGTGGACGGTTCCCCGGCGCAAAGCGAAGCGGCAAGGGAGAGAAAAAGGATCGGGAAAAGAAAACGGGACATCGGTTTATGGAACGGGGGCAAAGGCTTCGGAGGGGTTGCGCGCCAGCCATGCCTCGCCGCCGGAGAGGTTGATCCGGAGGTCTCCCCCGGCCCAGAGGACGAGCGTCAGCGGCTTGCCGGGGGCCTGGGGACGCGAAGCCACTTCCAGCGTTCCGCCGCCTTGCGCCACCCGTTGCCAGCCGAGGACGCGCTCCCCTTCCAGCACGGCGATGCCGCTGGCTCCAGGGTGGGTTCCGGTAAAAGTGAAGTTCATTTTCTCCATCGCCTGCGGCAGGACCAAAGCATACTTGCTCAAAGAGATGCCGGAAAGGCGCACCCCTTCATCGACCTTCAGCAATACCCCGGCAAGCGCCTCGGTGTCGAGATCCCAGACACCGTCGGCGGGTTCTTCGATCCGGAGGTCGAGGATTTCGCCCTTCCCTTCCGGCAGTTCCACGGCGATTTCCTGTTTCGCCCCTTTCAGGGAGAGCTTCCTTTCCCAAAGCGCGCGGCCGTCCGGTTTGCTCAAGTGAAGCTGCGCCTCCCCCTGGCCTTTCACGAAAGCGTTGCGGCTGACGCGGCGAAGGCGGAGCTGCCCCGCTTCCCCGTTGGTCTTGAGGCGAAAGGTGATCGCCCCCGGGCCGCGGACTTCAAACTTGCGGGCGTCGAGCACTCCGTGGAAATAAACTTCCGGATCTTTTTCGACGGCGAGGCCGGGCCAGTGTGCGCCCTGCTCGCGGTAGGCGCGGTGCAGCGCTCCCAGGACCGCCTGCCCGGAACGCAGGAGGAGGCCGTTGGTCTGCCGGTGTGCGACCGGTTCGGTATAGAAAAGGGTGTTGCGCACCACCTCTTCCGCCACGCGGCGAAGGTGCGGATCATTCTCCCGCCACGCGCCGATCGCCACCGTTTCGGCGTTGAGGATGTTGGTCGTCAACGACTGCCGGGCGCGCCCTCCGGCGGGTTGGCCGTTGATGAGGATGTCGTAGGGCCAGCCGCCGGAGCCGGGCCACGCCTTGGCCAGAAGGTGCATCCCCCTGGAGACCGCTTCGCGGGCAGCGGCGTCGCCGGAAACCTCGGCGTACCGCCCCAGCCCGGCGAGGGTGAGCCCGAGCTGGAAATTGCTGATGCCGCGGTCTTCGGAACCTTTGCTTTTGAAACTGCGAACCCAGATGCCGCTGGCATCCTGCGCAGCGATGGCGGAGCGGGCGATCGACCCGGCTGCCTTGAGATACTCCGGATCGCCCGTGCCTTCGTAAAGTGCCACGATGGCCCGCAGGGACCACCCGGCGCTACGGGGATAAGCGGGGGAAATCTGAAATCCCGGCGCTACGGCCCAGGTGATGTGTTCGCCAAGCAGCAGCGCCGACTCCATCACCGCCGGTTCCCCCGCCAGCCACCACGCTTCCACCATCCCCTCGGCCCAGGTGTGGCCGTTGGTGGCATCGGTATGACCGTCGTAACGGTGGCTCCAGGTGGCGTATTGGGGAACCTGGGACCATTGGCCGGTGTGGCCGATGGAGTGCTGGGGGTTGGCGCCGATGAAGGCGGGGTCCGGATAGGCGTGGACGATGTCGACATCCGCCTGGTGCCGTGCGGCGGCCAGCGCGATGCGGTAATAGTGCGGCTGGCCGGTGCGGGCGAACTGCATGAAATAGGCGTGGGCGATATCATACTCGTTGTTGCCCCAGTTGCGGCCTCGCTCGCCAAACCAGTCGCCATAGTTGAGGAAGCCGTATTCGCGGTTCTCCTCCCGCCGTTGCAGGAGGGCCTGTGCGCCGCGCTCAAAGTACGCATCCCATTCGGCAAACTCCGCTCCGTTCTCCGGGGCCATGAGGCCGATCGCTCCGGTTTCCGCGTACCAGGCGGAGGGCAAGATGGCGAGCGGGGCGTCGTTGACTGCCGCGGCCACGGTTTGCAGGGAAGCCGGGGGGGCGAAATCGAGCATGACGCGCTCGGTGAACGACATCCCCCACTTCAACCGGTAAAGACCGTTGACGAACGGGTAGATGAGATGGGCGGGCAACTTGCTGCCATAGTCGGCCGCCGGCTGTTGCGGGAGGAGGGCGATCTTCACCTCCCCGTTTTCCAGCGCGAGCCCCTTGGGCCAGCGTTGCCAGAAATCGGTACAGGCGACCGCCAGCCTTTGCTCCCCGCTTCGCACGCCGAGCACCCCGGGAGTCCGCCCGGCTTTGCCTCCGGCGCTCCCGGCGCTCCAGAGGGCGTGGTTCTCGTCCTGCTGAAAAAGGGAGAGCCGGGCGGCTTCGGCGCTTTCCCCGCCCTTGGAAAGAAGGAGGCGGCCCCCGGTTTCGCCCTTGGGCAGTTCAAAGGGAAGCTCCAGGGAACGGATGTCGGTCAACTCGTGCTCCAGTTCCGTATTGAGGTGGCGGTAGATGATCTCCACGCGCGGCGAACCGGCGCGGAACACCAGCCGGGTCACATAGCGCATGAACGGTTTCCCATCGCCGTCAGCGTATGCCCCTTCCGCCCGCAGGACGATCGTCTGCGGTCCTTCGCGTTCCACTGATACGCTGTCGGGCGGGCGGGCCGCGCTGGTGTAAAGGGTGCCATCCGCTCCTTCCAGCCGCGCGCCCCCGGGGGCGAAACCGCCGAGATCGCGCCCGTCATCGGCGGACCGGACGCGGGAAAGGAGTTGGAAACGCTGCGTGTCGACCGTGGCGTCGATCGCGCCGGTATGAAGGGTCCATTGCGCTCCCTTCCGTTCCAGGCGGAGGGGAGAAACGGTCCCGGAGCGCTCGACGGCGTTGCCGAACTCCACGGCAAAAGCCTTTCCCGGTGCGGCGAACTCGAGGAGCGCCCAGCGGATGCTGCCGTCCGGCCAGAAAGTGGTGGCGCTGACCTGCGCGGGAAGCTCGGCTCCCCCGGCGTCAAGCACCCGGAGGTGGCGCGGGCTGAAAAGCGCCCCTTGCGGTAGGGGGAAGCCGGTAGTCACCGGCGCGTTGTCGCTGCCGGAAAGGCGGGCTTCCACGGTGCGCCGCTCCACGGAGCCGGACTTTTCCGGGTGTTTGCCTTCACGGGCATAGAGAGGCAGCGGCCGCGCGCGCGGAAAGGAGAGCGGCTCGGCCGGGGTGAGGTCGCTGCCGGAAAGGCCGTGATCGGCGGCGTTTTCCAGCATCACGCGGTCGCTCTGGTAACGGGGCGGGGCGGCGTTGCCAATGGCGGAGAGTGCCGCCACCAGGGGAAAGGCAAGGATTTTGATCAGGATGCTCATAAAAAACGAAAAAAGGGCGTTAGCCTGCTTTATTCATGAAGCTCGTAGCGAAACCGCCTCGAAGGCCGGAGATGCAAGGCGGCCGCAGGTTTGAAAGGGTGAGTGCATCCGTAGATGCTCGAACCTTTTCAAAACAAGGCCAACGCAGCAGGTCTGGTCTTCCAGGCGGTTGCAGTAGAGGGCTCATGAATAATGCAGGTTAGTTCTCCGGCCAGAAATAGAAGGGCCGTCCGTCGTAGGGACCGCTGTAAAGCTGGCGGGCGGGTACGGCCGCAAAATAGGCGCGGTCCTTGGCCTCCACGTGCCAATCGGCAAAAAGGGCGTGCGCCTTGCCGCCGTGGCGGAAGTGAATCCGCCACTTCGGCGCGCCCGGGACGATCTGGTACCCCTGGCTTGCCCGGTCGGTGAAATAGCTGTCGGCGATGAGGAAAAAATCCCCCCGTTCCGCAATGGCGCTCAAGGGGAGGAGGCGGGTGGGATCATTGAGCGTCCAGCCATCGCCGGGCGGCACCCAGTTGCGCATGCCAAAGCGGGTTTCCACTTTCAGCGGCTGTTCCACGCGCGAATCGGTCGGACTCGCAGGGGGGAAGGCGGGGCAGTAACAAGCCAGGGAATCTCCATATTTGGTGACCGTGGCAAGGTAGCCGCCGCGCCCCAGGCGGCGGTACCATTGGGGGTAGAGCGGTTCTCCCCCGCTTTGCCATTCGGCTTCGTAAAGCCGACCGGGGATCTGCTGCCGGTGATCATTGGCAAAAAGAGACATTGCCGCCCCGAGCTGTCGCAGCCGGGAGATGCACTCCACATCCTGCGCCCGGCGCTGCACCCGCGCCATCGCGCCTGCCAGAAACACGGCGATAAGGCTGATCAGAGCCACGGCCACCAGAAACTCGATCAGGCTGAATGCGCGGGTTTTCATGGATTATCAGGGCCTCCGAGTCTTATTTTAGCGCCGCACCTGCGCCGGGGCCCGACGCTTCCAGGCCGCCCGGCAGCCCAGAAGCAGCCCCGCCCCGCAAAGCCACGCCACCGACGGCTCCGGCACTGCCGCCGTTCCCGTAACGGCGAAGTACGACTCCGTAGGAGAGACAGAATAGGTGCTGGTTGTGATCACGCCGTCTACCCATGTATCCGTTGTACGGAGCGTCACCGCCAGGGGATTTTCGCCAGAGGTGCTGCGGAAGTTGATCGATTGCGACCCGGCCGGTCCGGCAAACTGAAAGATGACCCCGTAGGTGCCTGCGGAAAGGGAAACAGGAGTTTCCAGGGAAAAGGTGATATATTTCCCCTCGTCCACGCCGCCGCTCAGCGTTGGCAGCGACATCACCTCCGTGTATTCGAAGGTGTAAGGGTAGGCTGGAACCGTCGTCGGGTTGGGACTGGGAACCGCCGGAAGGGCGGCAAATCTGACGATGGAAAACGAGACTTCCGCCTTGGATGCGCCATTTCCAAAGCCGTGGAGGAAAAACGTCACCGCATTGATCTCCGCCGCAGTGGAAAGCTCAAACGCTACCCCGCCATATTGGTCGGTCTTGGCGCCGCGGCTGTATTGGATACTGCCACTGCCCGCAGGGGCGGAGTTGCCGACAAGGATTGAGGCGGCATCCGGCGCTGTGTTGGAAAGAACGACGGCGGCATCCGCCGGATGGGGGGCAAGGGAGAGGAGAGCGGCAGCTCCTATCAGGGAAAAAAATCGTGAGCGAAGGAGGGGTGGCGTTTTCACGGACGGAAGATTCCCGCGTCCCGGGAGGAAAGACAATCTGAAACCTCATGGTTTCATGGAAAGCGGGGCACAGAGTTATCTACGCAAGCAATTGATTCATAACAGGTTATGATAGTTCAAATTCATCCGGATTATGCACAGTTTTGAAATAAATATCGGGGGTTTCCGGTCTTTCTCATGAAGGTGCGCCTTCTCAAAGGGGGCGCGACGGCAGGACGGCGTTCTGCCGGAGACGAAAGATACCTCCCGCCGGAGGAATTTACGGAGCCACTGCTCCTTTGGGAATGCGCGGTGGTGTTCGTCCGAGAGGGGTACAGGTACGATCCGGAGATCCCCTTCCTTTCCCGCGACAGGAGTTGATCGCAGCGGGGGCCGGGCCGGCTTGCAGGCGGTTGCCGCTCCGGCCTGACGCCCATCTCCCTCCAACCGAAAAACTGGATGGACAAGTTGGTTACTCTCCAGCCCGGTCTGCATGGATCACGGGCTCCCTGTTCAACGGATTGACCGGTTTTTGCAAACGGTCAAGCGCCTCTTCCCTTATTGCATTTCTGGTCGGCCGCCATGGAGGAGGAGTCAATGCCTTGAGGCGCTCCGGCCCAAAGGAGAGAAGAGAGATATAATAGGAAGAGGACCGAGGCTCCCTTGAAGCCTTGCCGCCACCCTTTGGCCATTTCCTGGAAACAGCCCGCCCCAAAGTTTCAATCAGCGAATCCGCAGCAAGCCTGACTCCTTTGGCATTGGGATGAATGTCGCTAAACCATCTTAAATCATTCTCCTTGCCTGCATCCTGACGGTCATCAAGAACACGCTCTTGTCCCTTGGGGGCGCTGCGAATCCGCAAATCCCAATTCCCCTTCAAGGTTTCGCGCTCCATCATCGCATAGACATCGTTGCATTCCAAAGCGCGCTCTTTGGCGACATCCCGCGTTTGTTGCCAATAGCCGGTCAGCGTCTGGTTGCGATCAAAATGATAATGGTTCGGGTCCATGTAGATGCTCGTTTCCAGCACCTGAATCGCATCGGGAAAATCAGCCTTCAGCAGGTCAAGAAATAGCTCCAGGTGTTTTCTGAACTCCTGTTGATCCACTCGTTTTTCATCGTTCCCACCAAAGCGCACCACCACGATATCCGCGCCAGAAACCTGTGACCTCATCTTTTCATACGCCCCGGAGATCAGGTATCGTGCGATAAACTCGCCGTTGTCGCCCGCGTTGAGGACTTCAAACCTCCCGCCGGGACAGGAGGCCTGCAACAACCTCTGCGCCACATGGTGATACCGCTCATCTTCCGGAAGGTAAGAGGTGATCACATCACTACCGCCGAAAAGGATCACCCGCGTCACCGGCTGCCCGCCCTTTAAGGACCCGGAAAAGAACAGAGGGAAGAGCACGGGGAGCAGAATGGAAAATTTGAAAACAAAACGGCGCTTCAAAAACATAGAACAATAGAAGGATGGTTTTTTCCTGGAGGAGTGGCTGGCCTGCGAGCCCGTGAGGCTCCTCCGCTCCCCGTGGAAAGACAATTGAAAATCGACCATTTCATCAAAAACGGGCCTCATCCCCATCCATATAAGATATTGTTGGTCAATGTTTTACAAAGGTGTTAATTCATTCCGGTCATGCACAGTTTTGAAATAAAGCCGGGAGGGTTACGGCGTTTTTTATGAAGGCGCATCTGTATCAACGCCTGACACGCGCTCTTCTCGAGGAAATGGCCAGCGGGGCATGGCGGGACGGGCAGCGGTTTCTCTCCGTGCGGGAGGTCATCCGGCTCTGGCAGGTTTCACGGCCGACGGCCTGTTCCAGCATTGACGCGTTGCAGGAGCATGGACTGCTGCTCCCCTCCCCCCGGCGGGGCTGTTTTTTGACACGCGATTTTCAGTCCAGGGCGCAACTCCTCCTCTTGCGCAACCGGATGCCGTCCGTCCGGCCCCCGCTGCATTTTGAACAGAAGGCGCGCCTTCTCAAAGGAGTGCGCGGCGGCAAGGTGGCGCTTCTGCTGGAGACCAAGGATGCCTCGCCGCTGGAGGAATATACGGAGTTTCCGCCCGAGCTTGGCCCCTCTCCCCGGGAATGCGCGGCGGCCTTTGTCAGGGAGGGGCGCAAATACGGCTTCCGCGTCCACTTCTTTCTCTACGACGGGAGCCGCCCCGGCGGGGCCTGGGTGCGGGAACGGTTGAAGGAAGGCGCATTTGATGGTGCGGCGGTTTTCTGCCGCTCCAGCCACCTGATCGTCCAGTCGGCGCTGGAGCCGTTGATGGAGCGCCGGCTCCCGATCGTGATCATGTACGACGATTGCCAGGGGCTGCCGGTTCATTCGATCAACCTCAACAACGTCGGCCTCGGGTATGACGCCATCCGCCATCTTTACCAGATGGGACACCGCAGGATCACGGTGCTGATGCGCAAGGGGCCGCTCAAGCTGCACAAGGCGCGGCTGAAGGGCTGCCTGCTGGCCCAGGCCAAGGGGAGATGCACGGAGGCGCAACTGACCGTGCTGCGGATCGACTTTGAAAAAGCGCTCACGCGGCAGGTGCGCCGCCATTTCGCCGACCCGGCCACGCGGCCCACGGCGGTTTTCTCCTGCGAATCCAACGCAGTCCACCGGCTTGTTCCGTTCTGGACGAAAATCGGCCTTTCGGTTCCGGAGGATCTTTCCGTCATCACGTGCAGCAGCAAGGCGCGGTTGCAGGGTCTGGAAGTGCCGCTCGATACGATGCAGCTCAAAATGGGGGCAAAGATCGGTCGCACGGCGGCGCGCCAGCTTCACCGCATCCAGACCGGGGAAGCGCTGGAAAAAAGCGTATTGCTCAATGTCCGGTATGTCCGCCGCGGTTCCACGCGGGCGCTGGAGTGACGGCGGAGGTCCCTATCGCCCAAGAGGGTATCCGGCCGGGGCGTTACCAGCGCGGCCGTGGGGTCAGCCCATTGGAGTATTGACACTCGACCCACTGCAACCCCGTTCGGGGTCGATTTCTCCCTCACCGGTTTTCCGGGGGTGGCGCGCTCCCGCGCTTACCCCCGGCTGCCCCGCTTGAGCAACCTTTCAGGTTGCTTTTTGTCGGAACCACTTTTCATTACCCCGGACGGGTCGACGTGTTCGGCTTTCTTTTTCACGGTCGCCGTGCTATTGCGTCGCGGGTCATGCCACAAGCCACGCAATACATCCTTCATCTCTGTGACGTTTCAGGAGAACACCGGGCCATTGCAAGATTTACTTCGCCCACACCGTTCCACTCCTTTCACGTCGGGGAACGTTTTGATGATACCGGATGGAAGCGACTCGACGGGGTTGATCGGCAGGCGTCGCCGGAGAAACCGATCCGTTACACCATTCATTCCATCAAGCATCTCGTTCAGGAGAATGCTACCGGTGTGATCGTGGAATATTGCGTGAATCTGCAACCTTACGAAGGCCCGCCGTCGCCCGTCTGGCGCGAATAAACCGGATTTTGCGGTCGCCCTTTTTACGCGGTTGCCCGCCCGGTCTCCGCGGCCTCCTCCATCAGCGCCTCCTCCTCTTTCGCAAGACCGCACCGCACCAGGGCGGAGAGGAGGCGCGGGAAGTCGTGTCGGGGGACGAGCCCGGCGAGGGTTTTGGCGTCGTCGCCGAGGTGCATTTTCCGGGCGACGGAGAGCGCCTTGGCATCGGCAAATGGATAAAGCTCGTCCCAGGTGTTCTGGATTTCACGGAAAAAGATATCGACGCCGACATCGCCGATGCCCTTGAACTCGCGGAGCAGTTCACGCTCGCGCGCCGGTTCGCAATGGGCCTCCCTGCGCAGTTCCCGCAGGTCGCCGTGGTACCGGTCGAGGAGAAGGTCGACGCTCTGGCCGAGCATGGTGGAGGTGCTCTCGTCGTAGCGGGCGTAGCCGGAGGCGTTGAGAACGTGCGTCCGCTCTTCCCAGCGGCTCCGCGCCATCTTCTGCGGCGTGGTCCATCCCCCTTCGTCAACGAGCGCCCGGGCGGCTTTCGCGGCGATCGAGGCGCTGATCCTCGCGCTGAAAAGAAGCGAGGCGCAAAGCCACCGGAAGAGCGCGGAGGGACCGGCCCGCTCCAGGTGAACCCCCACCTCCCCGGAAAAGAGCCGCCCGTGCTTTTGCAGGAGCAACTCGACCAGCCCGTTGTGATCGCCGGAATGCTTCATGACGCCTCCATGAAAAGCGTTTCGGCTCCGGCGCACTTTTGGCGTGTGCCTCCCCGGGGGGTCAGAGAGGCTGTATCCCGAAGGCGACGACTGGCAGGGAGCCTATTCTCCCTCCAGCGGAAGCCAATCCGCTTCGCTCTTGCCAAGCAAGGCCGCTACTTCGGCATGGTGGAGATAGGAGCTGTGGACTTTCTTGTAATTGATATAAACCCCATCATCAAAAGCGAACGTATGGCGCGCTTCATTGAGTATCCGAATGCGTTCCTGCCCGAGGGACCAGGCTTTCTCCAGGAGTTCGCGTCGTTGAGCGGAGGTGTATTGGGTGGGGGAGATTTCCCGGAACCTGCCGATCCCAAGTTGATTGTAGACCGTAAAGAGACGGCCTATCAGCTCCGTGTAACGGTAGCCGAGGGACAGGAAGGCGATTTTCTCCTGCAACGCCTTGTCGTCTTTCGCGCAGGCTTTGGCTTGCTCCAACAATGCCGCGGCCTGCTCCATCAGCTTCGGGTTGAAAATTCGGGCATAGTGATGAGCGTTATACCTCCATTTGGCGAGAAGGTTGTATTGCGTCCACTCCCGGCGGACGGCTTCCTCGAAAAGCTCGAAATACGCGCGCACCGGCTCCTTCGCGGGCCCGAAGCAATCATAGAACTCCGTGAGGACTTTTTCCGTGGAAATCTCCGGGTTCCACATGGTTTGCATGAGGACATAATAGTTGGGCGCTTGCGTGCTCCAGTTTTTACCCCCTTCGCCGTAGACGCCGATCATTCCGTTCCGGGTGGAGATCTTGATCCCGTCGGCGATTTCCCGGGGGTAAAGCACGGGAAGGTCCTGCCAATAGTGGGCTCCCCAGTACTCCCGTAGAATCAACGGGGCTTTGAGCGCCTTCCAGCTCTCCATATAGGCGAGGAATTCCTCCCGGCGTCCCGGTACGAGATGGTTGGCCGTAAGCGCCGTCATGGAGATCACGACGTTGGGCGGAAGCTCCTTGATTTGTTTGGGTGCCTCCCGGTAGAAGTTGTAGGCAAAGGTGCCGATCCGGTTTTGCGGATGTTCTTTGGCCAGGCGGCGGGCCATGTCCACAACAAAATCCCAATAGATGACAGCGGTTCCTCCCGCGGCAAGGCACTCGGCACATTCGCAAAAGCCACCCCCATCATTGGCTGAAACGGAAACGCCGACATCGGCGGAAATGTCGCGCGTCAGCCTTTTGTAAAAGACATCCCGCATTTGGCGATTGGAAAGGCAGAGTTGCCAGTTCATCGCAACTTCAGTGGGAGGCATCCGCTTTCCGGCGACTTCGGCAAACCATTCGGGGTGGGCGTGAAAGTCCTTCTCGTTGAACAAGGCGGCCCAGGCATGGTTGAATTTGACGTTAATCTGATCCCCCTGAAGGGAGAGGCGTTCCCATCGCCGAAACGCATCACGAACTTCGGGCGCCCAGTAGCGATTAAGGTAGAAGTCGACCCGCCGCCGTTTGAGAAGGGGGGTGCCGCTTTCATCCAGGTCCGGAAACTTGAGTTCGGGGTTAAACGGGACAACCTCGCCGGAAGCGCCCGGCCATAGCCATCTTACCTTGCAATGGTTTTTTAGGAAAAGCGGCACCGAATGGTAGAAGGCATAGCGTGGATTAACCTCCGATTCTCCTCCCGCAAGAAGGATTCCGCCGGGGATGGTACGGATCAACCAACCTTCGGGGGGGAGGGCGGTGACTTCGGCCTCCTGGCTTCCGGCCACTCCGGGGCCGATGAAAAATGACAACCCTTCGGGCTCGGGCTTTTGGGTGATCGGCAGATGCCGTCCATCGATTTTGCCGAGATAGTACTGGAGGTCTTTGGCCGCATGGGCGACCGCGGGAGAGGCGTCCCGGGCAATGACAATGGCGTTGTAATCCTTGAGGGAGGTATCCGCCAGGAGATCACCATGCCCGGCGGCGAAGATCATCACGGAGAGCCCAAGTCGGCGTAGAAATAATTTCATAAGTAGATCATAGACAGGGTTACTTCCGCCCCGTCCAATCCATGGCATTGACCTCGGTTCGGTCCATTGGGGTGATGTGACCATCCGCAAAGGCTACATTGATTCGCTTGCCGGAATGCCCGAACGGCGTTGTCCAACGGCGGTTGGGCTCATGTCCGGGGTCCAATGCCGTGCGTTCAGGTGCCTGGAACGTGGAGTATCGGACCGCAAAGTCCGACATGACGGCTCCATCCATGAAGAACGGGGTGGCCGAGGGACGCGGGATATTCGGCAAGGTCCAGGCGACCGGGTTGAGCGTCTTCCATTCGGAATAATTTCCAATACCGCCATCTCCGAAATTGCTTCCATGCATGTAGATGTTAATGGCGTAAGTTCCCTGAAGATGGTTGTCGGGCGCCGTAGTCCTGAAATTGCCGTTGTTCTGGACGACCGGGCACGCGAAGACGGACTCTCTGATGTTCACCGAATGGACGGGCGCATCCTTATAAAGATAGGGAAACAAGCTCCAGCGGATATAGGGAGGCCCATCCATTCGCCAACTGCCAAGGTCCGGCAACGAGCCGTTTCTCTCAAAGGCATAGGATTGGGCAGCGAGGACGATATTGCGCAAATTCTGAGTGCATTGACTCGCGAGGGAGGCGGATCGTGCCCGGTTGACGACCGGGATGGCCAACATCAGCAGGATGGATAGCAACCCGGCAAGGGCAAGCATCTCCATCAAACTGAAACCTTGTTGCGGATTTGGCTTCACGGGAGGTTATGCTCTCCTGCGCCGCGCCGCCACGCTTGCCACGGCGGATGCGGCTGCCAGGAACAACAGAGAGGTTGAGGCTTCGGGTACGGCAGTCAACTCAACACGAGCAAACGGGTTGCCTGCTCCCCCATAGCTGAGCTGGAAGGTATAGAGCCCCACGGAAATGCTCGCGCCTTCGTCAAAGAAGTTGCCAGCGCCGTCCACGAAATGGCCGGTAAGACCCGAAGTATAATGAATGAGGGTGTATTGATCCCCGATCGCCCCGGTGAAATCGGGGCCAAGGCGAAGATCGAGATGTACTCCTGTAATGGTCAACGCATCCACCTTCAGCGGTTCCGCATCCGGAGAATTCAGGTGGAGGCGGTACTCGGAATCCGCGCGCCAGACGCTTTTCGTCGTGTTTGGCGACGCGAGGACCAGGGAGCCACCGTTGATTTCCAACGTGCTTCCCGGTGCCATCAGCAGGCGCGCTGCGGTTCCCTGTGCTCCGGACGAGAACACGGCATGCCCGATGCCACCGGTTCCGGAAACCGCTTCTCCGATTCGGAGAGAGCCGGTGGTTTCGAAGGAAGTGGAAAGGCCGCTCACGTCCAACAGGCCGACGCTGCCAACCGAGCGGGCCACGTTGACATCTCCTGAAAGATCGGCGTTTGCACCATTGGAGAGATGCAATCCGCCATTTCCGGCAAATCCGATCTGGAGGGGAATGCCGCTGCCCAAACCGGTAAGTTTCGCTCCGGCCCCATTAAGGACCATCTCTCCCTTGGCCCCGGCGATGTTGGCGATGCGGGTTTCCGCTTGAAGGGTGAGCGTCGTGTTCGGGCCAATCTCCAGGCGGCTGTCGTCTCCCAAAGCTCTGCCGATTCGGACCTGACCTGCGGTCACCGTCCCGTTTTCAAAACGAAGGGCTTGCCCGCCTCCAATGCCGAGGGCCGGGTTGCCCGCATCGGTCGAAGTGAGGTCGAGCTGATAGCCCGCCAAGGCCAGTGTCAGGGCGGTTTTGGTTCCTGAATCAAACAAGATTCCTTTGATGGAGCGGTTTGAATCGAGGGTGACCGTGAAGGATGCATCCTCTTCAGGGGAAGCCTTGTTGGCGCTGAACCAAGCCCAATCATTCGTGCCCGGAACGTCGTCACTCCAACTGGGGGAATGGTTGAAGGCCCCCCCGGCTGCATTTTGCCACGTCGAAGTTTGGGCCTTCAAGGGATGGAGCAAAGCCCAAGCCAGCAGGCCCACAAGAAGCGGGAATTTATTTAAAGGGAACATGAAGCAATAAATTAAGCGCTTAATTTTTTTTGGCAAGAAGTTTTGGCTATTTTTTTCGACGGCGAGGCCGGGCCCGTATGCGCCCTGCTCGCGGTAGGCGCGATCCTTCGCCTCCACGTGCCAGTTTGGCAAAAGGGGCGGGTGCCTTCCCGCGGTCACCCCCTCATCCAGAAGAACGGGCTGGGGAAGTCGCGGTTGGTGTTGCGCAGGTAGAGGAGGTAGAGGCCGGCGGCGGCGAAGAAAAGGTTGGAGCCCCACGCGGCGGTCAGCGGAGAGAGGATGCTCCCCTCCCCGAGCGCGACCAGCAGGAAGCCGCCGAAGAGGTTGCCCGCGAAAAGGAAGATGGCACCCGCCACCCCGGCCAGCACGCCACGGCGCGAGTAGACGATGCCGAGCGGCGCGGCGAGCAGGACCACGACCAGGCACGCCCATGGAAGCGCCCAGCGGTAGGCGAGGTGCGTCCGGTATGGGGCGAGCTGGCGGTCGGGAAAATCGGCATTGAGGGTCAGGTATTGGCGAAGCTGCGGGACCGAAAGGCTCGGCGCTTCGATGTTGGAGGAGGCGATGCGCCACGGCGTTTCGCTCCAGCCGGAGACTTCCAGCCGGGGCCACGGGTCATCGGAAATAACATCGCCGTTGGGGGCGAAATGAACGGTTTTGCCCCGCTCGAAGCGCCAGAGCTTGCGCGCCGGGTCAAACTGCGCCCGCCGGGCGTACCATTTCGTGTCGATGTTGCCTTCCGTATCCTGCTGGGTGATGTGGACCCCTTCCAGAGCGGAGTACGGGTCGGCCTCCATCGGCATTTCCTCGACGTACCAGGTGCGCCGGTCCGCCCGGTTGCGGAAAAGCTGCGCTTCGAGCATCAACGTTTCGTCGCCCTTGTTGTCCTTGATCCTGCCGAGCTGGGTGAGAATCCGTTTCTTGGACGATTCCGCCTTCGGGGCGAGCTGGTAATTGAGCGCGGTGGAGACGCCGGTCAGCACGAGCCCGGCGACCAGCAGCGGGGCGAGGATGCGCGTAAGGCTCTGGCCGGCGGTCAGCATGGCGATGATCTCGTTGGAGCGCGACATCTTGCTCAACGCGAAAAGGAGCGCCAGCAGGAGGCCGATCGGCAGCGAGATCATGGCGATCTGCGGGAGCTGGGTCAGGTAAAAGTGGACGACGAGCGGAACGTCGGCCTTGCCGTCGATGAAGTCCGAGGCGTGGTCGGAGAGGTCGAAGATGAGCCAGATCGACAAAAATCCGAAAAAACAGAGGAGAAACGGAGCCAGAAAATTGCGGAGAAGGTATTTGTCGAGCAGGCGCATGAAAAATGGCAGGGGTGGACGCTTTATCTATCGTGTTCGCGCGATGGCGCAAACGTAAAAAATTTCCGATGCTTGAACCGCCCGGCAAAGGGGGGCAAAGTGGGGCCTCACTTTATGATCGCCTTTCGCGAAACCATCAGCGACGAGTTCGTCGAGCGGGTCCATCAGGTCTTTTCCCCTGATGGGCTGATGGCGAAGGCGCGCAACTTCGAATTCCGCCCGCAACAGCAGCGGATGGCGGGGCTGGTGGCAAAGGCGCTTTCCGAGGAGCAACACCTCGTCGTCGAAGCCGGGACGGGGGTCGGCAAATCGCTCGCCTACCTGCTTCCTGCGGTGCTCTACGCGCTGGAGCAGAAGAAAAAGGCGATCATTTCGACGCAGACGATCAATCTTCAGGAACAGCTCGTTTACAAGGACCTCCCGATCCTGCAGAAGCTGCTTCCCGTGGAGTTTGAGGCGACGCTCTGGAAGGGGCGGCACCATTACCTTTGCTGGCGGCGGCTGGAACGGGCGATGCAACACCCCGAAGAGCTCTTCACCTCGCCCGAAGCTCAGGAACTCCAGCGCATCCACGACTGGGCGCAGACCACGCGCGACGGGTCGCTGGCCGACCTGCCGATCCAGCCCGACCCGGCGGTCTGGGCGCAGGTTTGCAGCGAGCAGCATATCTGCACGGCGCGGACCTGTCCGCCCGAGAGCCGCTGTTTTTACCAGGCGGCCCGGCGGCGGCTGATTTCCGCGGATGTGGTGGTGATGAACCATACGCTTTTTTTCCTGAATGCGGGCGGGGTCGATGAAGAAGATCGCCCGGGTTACATTTTTGCCAACGATTTTGTGATCTTTGACGAAGCGCACACACTCGAATCGGTCGCCTCGCGGCAGATCGGCATGAGCGTTTCGCAGGCGGGCTTGAAGTACCTCCTCCAGCGGCTTTACAACGAGCGGACCCGCAAGGGGCTCTTTACGCTGCTCCAGCATGCCGACGGGGTGCGCGAAGTGGCGCAACTGACAACGGAGGCCGAGCGTTTTTTTGGCGAGATTGCCGACCGGCTCCCCGCCCACAAGGGGAACGAGTACCGGGTGCGCCAGCCCGATTTCGTGCCCGATACCTTGACGACGCCGCTCGCCAGCCTCCAGGCAATGGTGGTCGCGGTGATCAAAACGCTGGAGGACGAGGCGACCCGTTCGGAGTTGCAGGACATCGGGCGGCGCATCCGCGAGGCGCGGCTCGGGATTGCGACCTTTCTTTCCCAAAGCGCGGAGGAATACGTCTACTGGACCGAACGGAGCGGCAAGGCGACCCCTTCGCTCACGCTCCATGCCGCGCCGGTCGACATGGCGGCTCACCTCGGCGCGCTTCTTTTCCGGGAGGGGCGCTCCTGCATCATGACCAGCGCGACCCTTTCCGCCGGGGGGAGCGATCTCGCCTACTTCCGCAACCGGGTCGGCGCGATCGACATCGAGGCGGAGCAGGTCGGCAGTCCCTTTGACTACGAAAAGCAGATGCGCCTCTATGTCGTGCGGAAAATGCCCGACCCGCGCGATGCCGCCTACGAAGAAGCGCTGGCGACACAGATCGAGCATTTTGTGGAGATGACCCAAGGGCGCGCCTTTGTCCTCTTTACCTCGTACCGGACCATGCAGGCGCTGGCCGAGCGGATGAGCCGCACGGCGGAACGCCACCGCTGGACACTGCTGGTCCAGGGGGCGGGGCTTTCGCGGCACCGGCTCCTGGAGGATTTCAAGAAGGAAGGGCGCAACCTGCTTTTCGGCACCGACAGTTTCTGGAGCGGGGTCGACGTTCCCGGCGACGCCCTCTCCAACGTCATCATCACCCGCCTGCCGTTTGCCGTGCCCGACCATCCGCTCATCGAAGCGCGGCTGGAGGCGATCGAAGCCCACGGCGGCAATCCGTTCGCGGAATATTCGCTGCCCGAAGCGATCCTGAAACTCCGGCAGGGAGTCGGGCGGCTGATCCGGACCAAGAGCGACACGGGCCAGGTGGTGATCCTCGATCCGCGCATCCTCACCAAGTCGTACGGCAACGCGTTTCTCAAGGCGCTGCCGCCGTGTCCGATGGAGGTGCGCTGAAGGTTATTCGATCACCGGGACGAGAAATTCCGTGCGGGTGCCGCGCAGTTCCTCAAAGCTCATCGCCCGTACGCTGCCGTCGAGAAAAGCGGCGTTGACCCTGCCCCCATGCCGGGTGAAGTCAAGCTGCCGACCCGAGGCGGGAGGGGGCCACGATGCATTTTTTTGAAACGGCCAACTGCTGGAGAGCAAATGGCCCGCGGAGGCACTTCCGGGGAGGGTCTGTTCGGTAAAGGCGATGATCTTTGAAGGAAAGGGCACGGCGGCCAGACGAGCCAGCCCGGGGTTGTACTCTGCGTTGGGTTGATCGCCGCCGTTGGGGCCGAGCCAGGAGAGGGTCGGTTGCGAGCCGGTCCCGCCCAGTTCGGTGTTGTGCGCGTAGGAATAAATCGCCCCCTGCCCGTTCGGCACGGTCAGGGAAGTGGCGGAGGCATTGCGCCCCGGGCACCAGTAGACCCCGGCGTCGCGGGGAACCGCTCCCGGCTGGTTCAGAATGGCCGTCGGGTTGGGAATGTAATCGCCAAGCATGTTATGCATGAACGTATTGGCCGCGAGACGGGTGCCGCCGGTGGTGGGATCATATTCCCTGCCGGTCCGGCTCGGTGGAAAACGACCGCTATTGTCGGAAATCCTGATCAGATAGGCGGTGATGATCTGTTTGAGATGACCGGCGCACTCCGCCTGGCTCCCGGCAGCCCGGACCCGCGAGATCACGGGAAGCAGAAGCACGGCCAGCACGCCGACCACCCCCGCCACCACGAGCCATTCCAGAAGGGAGAAACCTGACCGGCGGCGAGCCGGGAGCATGAAGAAGGAAGCGCGTCGGGGAAACACAGGGGTTGCGGGGTTGTCGGGGATCAATAGAAAGGATTCTCGAAGAGAAGTCAACATTTTTGAAACATTTACAAAAAACGTTGACATGTTTTTGCAAGATGAAGGATTCTCTCCTATCGATGTTGCGAAACATGGTTCTTGGAATATGGGTCGGATTTCTCATGAATGGTTTAATGGCACAGGCGGCAACGGAATCGTGGTCGATCGAAGAAAAGGAAGGCCGGTGGCACGCCCGTTCCGCCGCGTTGGAATTTCAGGCGACCCCCGCCCGCGGCGGGCGGTTGCAGAAGGTGCGCTGGAGAGGCCGCAAAGGGCTCCCGGAACTGCAACAACTCCAGCCGGTGCTTTACAGCGGCATTCTCTACGATCCCCGGCAGTGGAGCATCCTCGCCGAAGGCGCGCGGGGCGGGGAGGGGCGTTTTCTCAGCCGGAAGGTGGAGGGAGAGTGGCTGGAGATCACCGGCGAGTTGAGGGTGCATGACCTCGTGATCGCCACGCGGTGGCGCGCCCATGCGAAGGATGGCACGCTGGAGTGCCGGGCGGAAGTGCGCAAGGAAGGGCCCGGTTCGATCAAGGCCCAGCTCCTCTGGATGAGTCGTTTTGAAACCACGGGCGATCCGTCGCAGCCCCCGGCTTTCCAGATGGACTTCTTCGAAGCCGACCGGCTGCTGACCTGTAGCGAGTTTGGCCGGCAGGGCAACGTGCTCGACCAGGATGGGCACGCAGCCAACCGGTATTGGGTCCTCTCCTCCCCGGAAGTCCGGTTTCGCACCCCCGGAGCGAAGGATCAGGCGGTGTTTGCCCGGGTCGATGGCCCGATGGCAGGGCTGGCGGCCTATCATCGCCCCGCCAACCGCACCTTGAGCGCCGGACTTTACGGGTCTGACCGGATGCTGGAGGGCGATGCCGTGCTGGTGAGCACGCTGACGCTCGCCCCCGGTGCGATCCCTCCCGAAGAAGCTCCCGGGTTGCCCGATCCGCGCTCACCGGAAATTGCCGCCGCCATCGATCGCGAAGCGCGGCCGATCAAGGCCGCAGCCGCTCAACCGGCGGAGGTCAGCGGGTATCGGGCGTCCCTGCACCGATGGTTGCTCGAAGAGGCCCGTTGGTACGAGGCGGAGGGAAATGCCCCGGAAGCGAGCGGATTGCTGGCCGATGCGGCGCGCGTGCGCCGGGCGCTCGAAAGCGGCGAAAGCGCCGCCCTGCCGCAGCCGGGGGAATTGATTTACAGCAACGGCTTTCGCACCCTGCCGACCGACTGGAAGGTCTTCGGTTTCGGAGAAATGCGGGCCGACGCCGAGGAAGGGCTCTACCTGGCTCCCAACACCACCATGAATCTCTGGAGCGACCGGGAATTTTCGGGAGATTACCTCGTGGAGTTTTCCTACCGACCTGAACCGATGGAGAAAATGGGGCGCGGAACGTTCCTGCAATTCAGCGGCCGGACGATCACCCGCCGCGATCCCGTCGATATGATGGCTTCGGCAACGGGCCGGATGCCGGACTACAATTTCGGCATGGAATGCTACCATTTCTCCTTCAACCGCCAGGCTCCCGAGCGCCATCGTACCAACTTCCGCAAAACCGGCGAAGCGTTCCGGCTGCTGGCTCTGACCGAACGCAAAACCGCGCAAGAGCCGGTCTGGCACCGGATCACCGCCTCGCGTCGCGGCAGCCAGTTCCTGCTCTATGTGGATGGCCGCTTCATCCTCGAATATTTCGACGAGGGCCACCGCGGGCCGGTGCACGACGCCGGGCGGCTCGGCCTGCGCAACTGGGGCGGCATGAAGGCGTGGTTCCGCGACCTGAAGGTGTTTCACCCTGCGGGCGAACGTTGAGGTTCAGAAGGGAAGGCCGGGGGCTTCCAAAAATCCCGGAGGGCTTCCAGCAAAGCAGCCGGGGTGGCGCGCTCACCTCCGGCTCTCCCCCCTCTCTACGAAGTCGTGCTCTCCCACTCCCCGCTGCGGGTGATCTGGCGCGAGCCGTTGAAGCGGGTTTCATCGTAGAAGTAGGTTTCGTCGGTCCAGAAACGGGTGGTTTCGATCGGGAAGGACTGGCCGGTGTTGGCGACGTGACAGCGCAGGAGATCGTATTGCAATGAGCGGACGAGTTCGTGCAGTTCCGGTTCGTCAATCCGGTTCTTCCATTCGTATGGGTCGGACGGGAGATGATAAAGCTGGTTTTCGTCCGTATCGCTCTGCACCAGCTTCCACTCTCCGCGGCGGATCATGGAAAGGTTCAGGCGTGCTTCGCTGTATTCCGAGGAGTGAAAGGAGAAGACCGCCTCCTTCACGCTCTCCCGGCTGCCGGAAAGGATCGGCAGCAGCGAACGCCCCTGCACCTTGCGCGGCACCGGGATGGAGCCGCTTTCGAGCAGCGTCGGCAAAAGGTCGATGTTTTCCACCAGCGCGTCGCTCGTCCGGCCTTCGCCCCGGTGGTCGGGGTGGGAGATGATCAGCGGAATCCGCGACAGCACATCGTCCATGCACCACGATTTGCCCAGAATGCCGTACTTCGACCCGTAGTCTCCGTGGTCGCTGGCAAAGACGATGACGGTGTTGTCGTAGACGCCTGCGGTTTTCAGCGCCGCCACCAGCCGCCCGACGGTGTCGTCGGCCAGGGAGACCAGCCCGTAGGTGATGGCGAGAAATTCGCGCAGTTCCGCGTCGGTCACATACTTGCGATTTTGCGTGACCCAGCGGACAAACTCCGCCGGTTTTCCCTCCAGTTCCCCTTCCGAGCGGGGAAAGAGGGTGAGCGAGGCGGGATCGTACATCCGGTCGTAAGGCGCGGGCGGGGAAAACGGCCCGTGAGGCGCGATCATGCTCAAAAAGCAGAGAAAGGGGCGTTCGTCGGCGCTCCGGACAAACTCCACCGCGCGGTCGCCCAGGACTTTTTCGAAGTAGTGTTCCAGCGGGATTTTCGAAGTCCCCATTTTCCAGTAACGGGTGCGCGACTCGGCAACGAGGTTGCGCGGATACTCGTGCGGCACGCCCGCAGCCCGGAGATAACGGTTGTAATCGGCGAGTAGAAACTGCGCCTCCCATCCTTCCTCCCGCATGGCGTCGTTGCTCCGTCCGTAATGCGTCTTTCCGAAATAGCCGGTCCGGTAGCCGGCGGCGGAGAAGAGCTGTCCCAACGTCGGTTCGGAAGGGGGGAGACAACCGAAATTGTTCACCATGCCGTAGGCGATCGGGTAGCGGCCGCTCATCATCGCCGCCCGCGACGGGCCGCAGACCGGGCTGCATGCGTACGCCTGCCGGAAATGCACCCCCTCCGCCGCAAGGGCGTCGAGATGCGGCGTCCGCACCTCGCGGTTCCCCGCGCACCCCAGCGCCCGGTGGATTTGTGCGTCGGTCATGCAGAAGAGGATATTGGGGCGGCGGTTTGAATCGGGAGTCATGGGGTCATTCTCGAGGAATGTTCACCGCGATCAAGAATTTTTGAAATGAAATCACAAAATGTTGCCAAAAACGTTTCTTCATGCCTAAATAGACAACAGATGATGCTTCCCACTTCGCCTTCCCCCGGTACCGCCTCCTGCCGCAACCTTGCTTTGCGGCGGCTGCTTGCGTTTGGAATGATCGTACTGCTTGCGGCGTGCCGCCCCGGTTCGGACGCTCCTCCTCCCCACGAGAGCGCGGCAGGGGAGGCTTCGGAGTTTCTCGTGTCGGCCGAAACCATTGAGCAATGGCTCAAACGGGGCAACGAAGGCTACCAGCGGGTGCCCGCGTTTGAAGGGGGGCGCACCTGGGTCGTCTCGCCCAGGGGGAAGGCCGGGGCGGACGGGACCGCAGGGGAGCCGCTCGCCTCCATTGCGGAGGCGGTGGAACGGGCGCAGGCGGGCGACCGGATTCATGTCGGCGCAGGGACCTACAGCGAAACGGTCCGTTTCCCCCGCTCGGGCGAACCGGGCAAGCCGATCATCCTGGAAGGGGAGCGCGGCCCCGCCGGGGAGTGGTTGAGCATCATGGATCTCGGCCGCCCTGTCACCGGCTGGGAGGCGGCTCCCGAAGTCGGCCCCGGGGTTTATCGCAAGACGGTCCGGGGCGAACCGCTCCATTGCCTGACCAGCCGCGGAAAACAGGTACTCCGCATTCACGACCGCCTGATGACGCTGCCATGGGACCGGGAACAAGCCTTGAAGGGGCTGCCGATGCCCGGGTACGGCGAGAGCCTTTTCCGCACGGGCGTCAGCGGTTATCGCTTTCTCGTCATGCCATCGGACGGACAGATCGTCATGACCCGGCGTTCACCGATCCCGTTCTGGGACGGGATTGAGGCGATCTGGGGCGTCGACGGGGAAACGGTCTACCTTCGCTTCCGGGATGGACGCCACCCCGACCGGGAGGAGATCCGGGCTGCGCCCGCCGGCAACGCGTTGACCATTGAGGACCAGTCCTACATCGTCGTGCGCGACCTGGCCGTGCGCGGGGCGGAGTATGCCGTGACCCTTGCCGGGCCGAAAGCGACGCACAACGTGATCGAGGAAAACTTCATCACCCACGGGCGCGACCGCATCACCCTTACCCGCCATGCGTCTGACAACCTCGTCCGGCACAATGAAGTCACCCTTTCCTATTATGGCAGCGATCTCTTCGGTTTTTCGAGCGGCGACGATGATGAGGACGAAGCGGAGAGCCGCAACCCCTCCGGCGAATACACCAGCCGCCAAAGCCGCGTACGCATGAACATCTACCGCTCCTTCAAGCATATCCAGGGAACGGATGCCTCGGCGGATATCGGCATCCGCATCCAGACAGCGGGACCGGGCAACGAAATCGTCGGAAACCATGTCTTCAACGGCCTCAAGGGACTTCATTGCATGGGAACGCCCGACCTGAAGGTCCATGGCAACGTGGTCCACAATATGTCGAGCCTGACGCTCGTCACCCTGCCGGGGCTTAAAAACGCGCATTTCTACGACAACCTCTTCTTTGATTCCAACATCCTCCTGCGCATCCATCGCTACAATACGCCGGGGCGGCGCAGCGAATACCATTACCGCAATGTCTACCGGCTGCCGGAGAATGACGGCCGGTATATCTATGTCCATTTCAATGCGGACGGAATCCCCTTCCCTCCGGAAAAGGAGCACACCATCGCCATCTATCACAATACGATGATCGGCGGCTCGCACGGCATCATCGCCGGGTCGTTCAAGCGGGGGATCGCGATGGCGAAAACCATGGTTCTCAACAACATCATTTCGACCGTCAACGAGCCGGTCAAGTACCTCCAGGCCGCACCTCCACGGTCTTCCCCTGAGCGGTTCGACGGCTATCTTTATGAAGTCTTTGACTATAACTGGGTCGGTGGAAGCCGGACCGATGGAACCCTGCCTGCATGGTTCGGGAAGCATAATATCAACGCGGCCAATCAGCAGCTCTGGCCGACCACCTATCAGGGCCCTCTGATCCCCCCGCCCGCCGTCCGGGGTCAGGGGATTGATCTCTCCAGGCCATTTACGATTGCCGGGAAGACTTATGAACCGCTGCCCGGCATGCAGCCGGGGTATTTCTCCGGTAAGGCCCCCTCTCCCGGCGCCTTTCAGGAAGCCCCCGGGGCCATGATTTCGACCACACGTTAACCGAATCCTTACCCCATCATCCCTTTCATGAAACTCCCCTCATTCCACTCTGCGTTGATTTTCCCTGGTGTGTTGATGTTGTTTTCGATGTGCTCATGGCTCGCCCCCGGCGTGCAGGCACAGATTGTTCTCTCTGACTTTGAGACGCCTTATGTCCAGAACTTCAACAGCATGGGCAATCCCACGGGCGGAGCAGCAGCGTCAAGCAACCTGCCTGTCCATTGGAAAGTGGATGCCCTCGGAAGCAGCACTGATCTCCGTATGCGGACGCTTGGCACATGGGCTGATGCAGGCACGGTAGCTACTCGCAACGGCGGAGGGGCCCCTCCGCCTGATGACAGCCGTCCGTCCAGAAGCTCAATCTTCAACTTCGGGAAACCAACGAGAAATGGCGAGGGAAGTGATGATCGCGCCATCGGGTTCTATGGCAACAGTTCCGGCGTCCACAGTGGAAATCTGTACGCACAGTTCAAAAATGAAACAGGGGCCGCCCTGAATGAGCTGAGGCTTGCTTATGATGTGGAAACCTTCAGTGACGGGACCGTCGCAGGAGGAACCCGCATCGCCCTCTATTACAGTCTGGATGGAAGCAACTGGACCGCTGCCGGGGACGATTTTGTGACGGTCTTCAGTGGAGCAGAGAGCAACGTTGGCTATGCAACAACGCCCGGGTCTTCCGTCACTGTTCACCATGTTCTGAATCTGGAGGTGCCGGTGGCCGATGGAGGGCTCTTTTATCTTGCCTGGAACTACTCCAATGCAACCTCGTCCTCAGCGAGTTCCGCTTACGCCCTTGGCGTTGACAACTTTTCCATCGTCGCCGTGCCCGAACCGTCCATCGCGTTCCTTCTCCTTCCGGCAGCCGGGGCATGGCTGTTGGCCCGTCGCAGAGGACGCAGATCAGCGTGACGAGGGTTGTTCATGCCACTTTTTATGATAGAAAATTCTTTTTCTCCTATGATTCAAATCGGCAACCCCGCCACCAGCACGATTGAGGAAATCCGCAAAAGCTGGGAAGCCGGGTTGGCTGTGCTGAAGCCTTCGGCGGCGCAATTGGAAAAGGGCCTCGCCCTGCACCGGGAGGCGCTGGTGCTCGATACGTTCGGTTTCCTGCCGATGGCGTGGAATGAGGAGGCGACCCACCTCTGGAATACGCTGCACGATGCCAATGTCGGCGCGGAGCGGTTCGCGTTTGAGGGAACCCTCATCCGTGCGCTCGCCCCGACTTACAACGAAGCCTCGGCGCGGGAGATCCTCGAAGCGATCGCCGTCTCCGGGGTCAACGGGATGTTTCATACGGCGGGAGAGGGAAAATCGCACGAGGAAGACATCCGGCGCATCGCCGCGAGCATCCATCTCTGCGGTTCGTTTGGAGACGCCCTCCGGCAGGTGCGGCAGCCCGACGACCTGCGGCGGGCATGGCGTAATGGCTCCTTTTCGGTGGCGCTGAGCGTCAACGGGCCGCCGTGCGCCGGGCATCTGAATTCGCTGGAGGAGGAGATCGCCTGGCTGCCGACGTGGTATCACCTCGGCGTGCGGATGATGCACCTTTCCTACAATCGCCGCAACGTGGTGGCCACCGGCTGCGCGGAACGCAACGACGGCGGCCTGAGCGAACTCGGGTATGAATTCATCGAAGCGATGAACCGGACCGGCATCATTGTCGATGTCCCCCATTCCAGCGAAAAAAGCTCGATGCAAGCCGCCGAAACGACCCGCAAACCGATGATGGCGAGCCATGTCTGCTGCAAGGCGGTCTTTGATCACATGCGAAACAAGTCCGACGAGGTGCTCAAGGCGATCGCCGGTACGGGCGGGCTGGTCGGCATGGTGGCGCGCCCGGCGTTTCTCGGGCCGAACTCCACCGTCGCCACGCTGCTCGACCATATCGACTACGCCGTGCGCCTGATCGGGGCCGATCACGTCGCCGTCGGGAGCGACACCGCCTATATCCCCCGCTATGCACCTGACGCCAAACCGCGCCCCAAGGGGGCCTACAGTTCCAAATGGTGGGGTGCGTGGCACCGGCAGGTCCGCCACAATGCGACCGCCTCCGAAGACCACCGCTACGGCAGCCTTGCGTGGACCAACTGGCCGCTGATCACCGTCGGGCTCGTGATGCGGGGGCACAGCGAGGCGGCGATCCGCAAAATTCTGGGCCTGAACCTCCTGAGGGTTCTGGAAGCGAATACCCCCGACTCGGTGTTGCCGGGACAGCCCGAAGAAGGCTGACCTGTCGGCGGCGGCGGAAAGAAAAGCTGTCGGTGATGAAAGATTGCTCGTTCCGCCGTGCGTTTTGGAGGAGGATGAGGTTAGGGCGTGTCTACGAATTTTGAAGGATGAATAAAAGATCGATTTTTGAGGCCAAAACGGGGCTTTCGAAGAAGGCCGAATCGAGATTCGGACGCCTGAGGAAACCCGTTTTGGACCAAA
>Ga0182739_1000228_pt1 | contig 94843 bp, 92 predicted proteins | sample eDN5th30CBELigBY_FD_128873 | JGI IMG/M metagenome (GOLD analysis project Ga0182739, IMG submission 128873) | Enriched backyard soil microbial communities from Emeryville, California, USA - eDNA 5th pass 30_C BE-Lig BY (version 2) (version 2) | ecosystem: Environmental > Terrestrial > Soil >...
ACCGGCGTGCCGGGAGTGACCGAACATACCGTGGATTTCGAACCCTTCGACCTGCCCGCCGCGCACGTGTTCAAGGTGGGCGCGGATCGGCGGATTCATGAAATCGAGGCGATGGGATTCATGCTGCCCTATGCGTCACCCACTGGCTGGGGCTGGTGAGCGCGGGATTCAGCCGTCTCCCATGTCGTCCGAGTCGGCACGCACCGGCGGCAGCACGCTTGCCAGCACCTTGTCGATGCGGCGCGCGTCCATGTCCACCACCTCGAAGCGCCAGCCGTTCCAGTCGACCAGATCGCCGGTGGCCGGCAGCCGGTCGAGCAACAGCAGGATCAGGCCGCTGAGCGTGTGGTAGTGCGCGTTCTGCTGTTCGGGAAAATTGCTCACGCCCAGGCAGTCGGCCAGTTCCGGCAGCGGCAGCGAGCCGTCGAGCAGCCAGCTGCCGTCCTCGCGGCGGATGGCACGGCTGTCGTCGTGTCCCGCGGGGCCGAATTGGCCGGTTACCGCCTCCAGAAGATCCTGCAGCGTCACCATGCCGACGATGCTGCCGTACTCGTCCACGATGAAGGCCATTTCCTGATCCTGTTCGCGGAACAGTTCCAACAGTTCTAATCCGGTGTTGTTTTCCAGCACGTAGCAGGCGGGTTGCAGCAGTTCGCGAAAATCCACCGAATGCTTTTCGATGAGGCTGGCCATGATCTGCTTGGCGTGCACGATGCCGAGCAGCTGGCTCAGGCTGCCATCGCATACCGGAAAGCGGGAATGGCGGGTGCGCGAGAGCAGCGGCAGCAATTGTTCGAGGCTCTGGTTGACGTCGATCCACACCAGTTCGTTGCGCGGCACCATGAACGAGCGCAGCGGACGCTCGTCGAGGCGGAACAGCCGCTGCACCATGGCGTGTTCCTCGGGCTCGATCACGCCAGCCTCGGAGCCTTCCTGCAACAGCGCCTGTATTTCGGCCTCCGTCACCGGATCGGCGTTGGTACCCTTGCCGCCCAGCAGCGCCAGGAGGGCATTGGTGGAAACCGACAGCAGATGCACGAACGGACGGGTAAGCCAGCTCAGGAACGACAGCGGCTGCGCGATGAGTCGGGCCAGGGATTCGGCATGCAACTGCCCCAGACGTTTCGGCACCAGTTCGCCCAGCACGATGGACAGGTAGGTGACGGCCAGTACCACGATGGCGGTGGACAGCTTGTCCGCCAACGACACGCTCATGCCTTTTTCGACCAGCCACACGCCAAGCGGATCGGCCAGTATCGCCTCGCCGACGATACCGTTGAGCAGGCCGATCGAGGTGATGCCGATCTGCACGGTGGACATGAAGCGCGTGGGATCCTCCGCCAGGCGGATCGCCGCCTGGGCACCGCGGTCGCCCTGCGAGGCCAGCCCTTGCAGCCGGGCGCGGCGGGCGGTGACCAGCGCAATCTCGGACAGTGCGAAGACGCCGTTGAGCAGGATCAAAAAAAACAGGAACAGCAGTTCCATGGACATGAATCCTCAGCAGAAGCAGTAGGTAAGGGGCTGTTGCAGGCGCGCGCCGTCCCCCGGGCGGGGGAGGCGCGGAATTGACGGAGGCTCAGAACAGCCCATAGTCGATCACGTCGTCGAAATAACCGGTGAGCGTCAGGGTGATGGTGACGGGAAATTCGTTGTAGTTCAGCCAGTACCAGCCATGTTCGCCGGAAAACGGCGCGGTGAGCGACCCATGGCCGGCGGTGCCTTCGTCCTCTTCCTTGTAGCGCACGAAGAAGTCGGGGCCGAAGGCGGCGTCATGGCCGTGAAAGTCGACATAAATCGTGCCCTGGTCCACAGCCCACGAAAATAGCGCCATCTTGCCTTCCTGCAGCACCAGCTTGACTTCGGTTTCGGCCTCGGCCGGCAGTTCGACGGTAAGCGTGCGCGTGGTGGGCGCGGCTTCCTGATCCTGGAACACGGCGGGATTGGGCAGCGGCGTGGGCTCGCCGGCATCCGGTATCTCGACCGTGCGCAGCGCTTCGTTGCCACCGATCACGTCACGCAGCTCGATGCTGCGCGCCGGCGGCGTGGCCATGGCCGTCAGGCCGGTGGCGCGGCCGAAGCCGGTGAGGTCCACGCCGTATTCGGCCGGCAGCACCACCAGAACCAGCAACACGAGCGCAGCCGCCAGGCTGCCCAGCGTGGCCTGCCACAGGCGCTTGGAAGTGGGCGGGGGAAGGGGCGAGGGCATGGAATGTCTCCGGGGATGATGAGGCTCAGGCGACGGCGTAGCCGGTGAGCTGGTAGCCCATCAGCATGAAGCCCGCCGTCATGATGACGAGGTTGGCGGCAAAGGCGCCGCGTACGAAACCGGTGCTTTGGCGCCAGAACTGAAACGCCAGCAGGATCAGCGCCAGGGCCGCCAATTGGCCCAGCTCCACGCCGACGTTGAACGCCAGCATGTTGGGGATCAACCCGTCCTGCGACAGGCTCAGGTCCTGCAGCTTGGTGGACAGGCCAAAGCCGTGCGCCAGGCCGAACACGAACACCGCGGCGCGATTGTCGATGCGCCAACCGAGCCGTTCGAATCCGCCGATGTTGTCGAAGGCCTTGTACACCACGGAAAAGCCGATCAGGGCATCCACCAGGTAGGCGTCGGCGCGAATGCCGCCCAGCACGCCGAGCAGCAAGGTGAGGCTGTGGCCCACGGCGAACAGGCTGACGTAGAGGGCGACGTCGCGCAGGCGGTAGAGGAAGAAGATCACGCCGGCGAGGAACAGCAGGTGGTCGTAGCCGGTGAACATGTGCTTGGCGCCCAGGTAGAGATAGGGGAGCAGTTGGGGGCCGGAGATGGATTGGATATAGGCGGCGTCGCCACCGGACACCCCGTGGCCGAACGCCGTGGCGGCGGACAGCGTCAAAAAAGCGGAAACGAACAACAGCAGTGGACGAAGCGCGCGCTTTGGCATAAGTGAGGGCTGGGTAAAAAACCAGCGGCAAAGCTAACACAAAACATTTGTGGGAGAAATTTTTGGCTGATTGCGTTGGGTGGTGGTCCGCATCCCTATCGTTGCGCCTCTGTCGTCCCTGTTGCCCAGCCAGGGTACGCTGCGAGCACGTCCGTGTGGCGCTCGGTTCCGGGCCATCCCTGGCCCTCCAACGCCCCTGGCTGGGCAACAGGGACGACAGAGGCTTGGCAGCGGGCTTCAGTGTTCCGCACCAGAACGCCAACCTCAAAACTGAATCTAAGAATGTCGTGCGTAACGCGATGTCGATGGCTCGCAGTCGCTTGGCCGGATAGGCCTTCGGGGGGCGTCGTAGGGCCAGGGATGGCCCGGAGCCGAGCGCCACAGGGATGTGCTTGCAGCGTACCCCCGAAGGCCTATCCGGCCAAGCGACTGCAACAGACCCCAAAGCGGGCCAAATACAAAAAGCCGCCCACAACCAAACCCACCCTGGCGCATATCCCAGCCCTTATGGCATGTTGTGGTTTTTGTTGTGGAGAATCGTGTGAATACGGCCAAGAACGCGCTGGATTGGGCGCACCAGGCGGGGCGGCGCTGGCGTGCCAATCTGGATCCGTTGGAACGCACCATTGCGCCGATCGGCGACGCCACGCTGGCGCTTGCCGCGGTGCAGACGGGTGAGCGTGTGCTGGACGTCGGGTGCGGCGGCGGGCTGACCAGTCTGGCGCTGGCGGAGCGGGTAGGGGATGGTGGAGAAGTGCTTGGCATCGACATTGCTCCACCGCTGATCGAGACGGCGCGGGCGCGCGCGGCGGAGCATGAGTTCCGCAACCTGCGTTTTCTGCTGGCGGACGCCGCCACCGTGACGCTGCAGCCGGGTGGCTACGATTGTTTATTCTCGCGCTTTGGCCTGATGTTCTTCCAGGACCCGGCGGGGGCGCTGTGTAATTTGCGGGCGCAGCTGCGTTCTGGCGGGCGTATCGTGTTCTGCTGTTGGGGCAGCCCGCAGCAGAATCCCTGGGCCTCGCTGCTTGGTGGCATCATTCGCCGCCATCTCGATTTGCCCGCGCCCGATCCATTGGCGCCGGGGCCGTTTGCGTTTGCCGATACCGTGCGGTTGCAATCGCTGTTGCAGGGCGCCGGCTTCGGCAATCTGCAATTGCAGCCCTGGGAGGGCAGCACGCTGGTGGGCGGTGGCGGCTTTGACGTGGCGCAGGCGGCCGACTTTGCCCTGCAATCCTTTTCCGGTGCGGAGGTGCTGAAGGCCCAACCGCAGGCAGTGCAACAGACCGTGCGCGACGACTATATGGCTACGCTGGAACCGCATCTGACGGCGGACGGTGTGGCGCTTGGTGCCATGGCCTGGCTGGTCAGAGGGGAAGCGATTTGAATATTTTTAATAAATAAAATCAAACAATTGAATATATAAATTAAAGTAATTAATGAAGTAGGTGCTGTGCCGGAACTCACGCTTTCAAGCCTTTGTTTTTGCGATCTCGACCCCGGCAGTGAACCGCCGCTTCCTGCCGCGATCGAACGGTTGGCAAGGGTTACGGATCCCGCGCACTGCCCGGCATCCACCACCCATGTGTTCTGGCGCACCCGCCAGGGCCTGGCGCTCGGTCCGATCGGCGTGCCGCCGGCGCAGGCCACGCGCGTCGATTTCTGTGATCCGACCTTGCTGTATCGCCTGCGCACCAGCGGTCGCCGCCAAGGCATCGGCAAGGCCGTAGGGCTCGACAAGACGCGCGATCCGATCCACGTGCTCGATGCCACTGCGGGACTTGGCCGCGATGCACTGGTGCTTGCCCATCTGGGCTGCCGGGTGACGCTGGTAGAACGGTCGCCATGGGTACATGCGCTGCTGGAGGACGGCCTGCGCCGTGCGCGCGCCAGCGACGAGCCCTTGGTAAGCACAGCATTGGAACGGATGAAGCTGGTGGCGGGCGATGCGCGGCAAGTGCTGCACGCGGTGCAAACCGCGCCGGCGGAACCGCCGGACGTGATCTATCTGGACCCGATGTTCCCGCCGCGCCGCAAGAGTGCGCGGGTCAAAAAGGATATCGGCGTGCTGCAGGAGGTGCTTGGGGCGGATGCCGATCTGGCGGAATTATTGGCATTGGCGCTTGCTGTCGCCAAACGTCGGGTGGTGGTGAAACGTCCGCCGGATCAGCCAGATATCGCCGATTTCTCACCTGATTTCTGCATAACGGGCAAGGCCGCTCACTTTGCCATTTACGTCAGGAGCAGTTTTTCCAGCACTGCCTGATACAGCGCTTCCAGCCGTTCCAGTTCTTCCACGGCCACGTGTTCATCCACTTTGTGGATGGTGGCGTTGACGGGGCCGAGTTCCACCACCTGCGCGCCGGTGGGCGCGATGAAGCGGCCGTCGCTGGTGCCGCCGCCGGTGGAGAGCGTGGGCGCGAATCCCATCACTTCCTGCACGCTGGCCTGCACCGCGTCGAGTAAGGCGCCGGGCTGGGTCAGGAAAGGTTCTCCCGAAAGCTGCCACAGCAATTCATAGTCGCGATGGTGCCGGGCAAAGATCGCTTCGGTGCGTTCGCGCAACTGCGCGGCGGTTACTTCGGTGGAAAAACGAAAGTTGAACAGCACATCCATGCTGCCGGGAATCACGTTGTTGGCGCCAGTGCCGGCATGGATGTTGGAGATCTGGAACGTGGTGGCGGGAAAGTAGGCGTTGCCTTGGTCCCACACCTCGGCCGCCAGTTCCGCCAGCGCGGGCAAAAAGGCATGGATGGGATTGGTGGCCAGGTGCGGGTAGGCCACGTGGCCAAGTTGCCCACGCACTTTCAGGGTGCCGTTGAGTGAGCCGCGGCGGCCGTTGCGTACCACATCGCCAGTTTTTTCGGTGCTGGAAGGTTCGCCCACCACGCACCAGTCGATCGTTTCACCGCGCGCCTGCAGCACCTCGATCACCCGGCGGGTGCCGTCGAGGGCCACGCTTTCCTCGTCGCTGGTGATGAGAAAGGCGATGGAGCCCGCGTGATCGGGATGCGCCGTGACGAAGCGGCGCGCGGCACTGATCATGGCGGCCAGCGAGCCTTTCATGTCCGCGGCGCCGCGTCCGTAGAGCTTGCCGTCTTCCAGCGTGGGTTCGAACGGCGGATGGCGCCATTGCGCGGGATCGCCGGCGGGCACCACGTCGGTGTGTCCGGCGAAGCAGAACAGGGGGCCTTCATTGCCACGGCGCGCCCACAGATTGCTCACGTCGCCGAACGGCATGTTTTCCACGGTGAAGCCAAGTGCTTCCAGTTCATCGCGCAGCAGCGCCTGGCAGCCCTGGTCGGCAGGGCTGATCGAATCGCGGCGGATCAGTTCGCGGCAGAGGTCGAGTGTGTTCAGGGGCATGGGCGGTCAGTTGTGGCTGTGCAGTTCGGTATTGAGCTCGATTTCGCTTTTGTTGGTCAAACATTCCACCCGTCCGCTTTGCGAATTGCGGCGGAACAGCAGGTCGTGCACGCCCGCCAGCGCAAGCGCCTTGCACACGCGCACTTCCTTGCCGTCCTTGTCGAGCATGCTCACCTTGGTACCGGCGGTGAGGTACAGTCCGGCTTCGATGGTGCAGCGGTCGCCAAGCGGAATGCCAAGCCCGGCATTGGCGCCGATCAGGCAGTTCTTGCCCACGCTGATCACGGTCTTGTTGCCGCCCGAGAGCGTGCCGAGAATGCTGCAGCCGCCGCCCAGATCGCTGCTGGCGCCCACGAATACGCCGGCGGAAATGCGGCCTTCGATCATCGCCGGGCCTTCGGTGCCGGCGTTAAAGTTGACGAAGCCTTCATGCATGATGGTGGTGCCTTCGCCGAGATAGGCGCCAAGACGCACGCGCGCGGTGTCGGCAATGCGCACGCCGCTGGGCACCACGTAGTCGGTCATGCGCGGGAACTTATCGACGGAGGTGACTTCGAGCGTCTGGCCGGCCAGGCGCGCCTTGAGCTGGGCGGCGGGCAGTTCCGCAAGCGCCACGGCGCCAGCGCTGGTCCAGGCCACGTTCGGCAACAGGCCGAACATGCCGTCGAGATCGAGGCCGTGCGGACGCACCAGGCGGTGCGAAAGCAGGTGCAGCTTCAGGTACACCTCGGGAACGAAGGCCGGCGCGGTGTCGCTTTCGAGCAGGGTGAGCACGACGGGTTTGACGCTATTGGCCAGCGTGGCGCACAGCTCGGCAAACTCAGTGTCGATGGCAGCGCAGGCTTGGCCCAGCGCCTGCAGTTGGGCCTGGTCGGGTTCGAGGCAGCGATTGCCGGTGCCGCTGCCAAGCACGGAGTCCAGTGCCTGGACCAATGCCTGGGCGGGATTGAGAAGCGGGCGCGGATAGTAGACTTCGAGCCACTGTCCCGCAGCGTTCTTGGTGCCGATGCCGAGTGCCAGACTGAACATTGCCATTGATTCCTGTTGCGTGAAAAACGGCGAATTATAACAAGCTTTCCCACTGCTCCGCGTTGAAACCCACCAGCAGAATGTCCTTGCCTTCAAGCACCGGGCGCTTGATTACGCTGGGATGCGCCTGCATCAGGGCGATGGCGCGTGCGTCGCTGAGATTGCTGCGTTCGGCTTCATCCAGCTTGCGCCAGGTGGTGCCGTGGGTGTTGAGCAGGGTGTCCTTGCCCACCACGCCCATCCAGCGTTTGAGCGAGGCGGCATCGATGCCGGCTTTCTTGTAATCGTGGAACGTGTAGGCGGTGCCTTTGGCTTCGAGCCAGGTTCTGGCTTTCTTGACCGTGTCGCAGTTGGGAATGCCGTAAAGGGTCAGGGGCATGGAAACTCCAGGGTGTGTGGCAAAGCGTGGGGCGCCATTGTGGCGCGGATGCGCGGTGATTGCAGCAACCCGCCGGTGATGCAGCAACCTGCCTCAATGGCGCAGTTCGGCGTCGAGGCGCTCGCGGATGCGGGTCTGCAGCAGGTCGATCATGGCCGGGTCGCGCAAGGGGCGGTTGTGTTCGTCGGTGATGAGAAACACGTCCTCGACGTTCTCGCCCAGCGTGGTGATCTTGGCGTTGTGCATGTTGATGTGCAGCTCCACGAAAATATGGCCGATCACCGCCAGCAGCCCCGGGCGGTCCAGCGAGCGCACCTCGAGAATGCTGTAGGGCTTGCTCTCGATGTTGGTCAGCGTGGTGACGCTGTCGCGGGTGAAGTGCCGCTGCTTGCGGGTGGGCGGACTGCGGCGGCTGCCCGGCAGGGCCTGGGTGGCCACTACGTAGCATTGCAGCATGCTCTTGATTTCGCTCTGGCGCGGCTTGCTCAGCACCAGGGGCGTGCCGTCGGCCTCCAGCACCATGAAAGTGATGTAGCACTGCCGAGCGGCAAGCGGATAGAGCCGGGCGTCGACGATGGTGAGGTTGAGCCGTTCGCAGGCGGTGCTGAGGTTGGCGAACAGGATGGCGGTGTGCGGCGCGCGGATGAAGAGCTGGGTGGCGCCTTCCTGACGCTGCTCGTTGGTATTGCGGATGATGATCAAGGGTTCCTGCGTGCCGTGCCGCGCCACCGCTTCGGTTTGCCACAGCAGGTCCTCGGGGCTTTCGCGCAGAAAATAATCGTCGGCGGCGCCCTGCCACAGTTCCAGCGCCTGCTTGCGGGAAATGCCGGCGTCCTTGAGCAGCGCCAGCGCCTGATCCTGCGTTTCCTGGATGCGGGTTTCCTTGCCCACGGTGATTTCCAGCCCCTGCGTCAGGGCACGTTTGGTCGACAGGTAGAGCTTGCGCAATAGCGAGGCGCGCCAGGTGTTCCACAGGCTGGGGTTGGTGCCATTGATGTCGGCCACGGTAAGCAGGAACAGATAGTCGAGGCGAACCTGGTCGCCCACCTTCAGCGCAAAGGCCTTGATGACTTCGGGATCGTGGATATCCTCGCGCTGGGCGGTGCCGGACATCATCAGGTGGTGTTCCACCAGCCAGCCCACCAGCATGGTGTCCCATTTGCCGAGGTGGTGGCGCTTGCAGAACTGCTGCGCGTCGCGAATGCCGAGCAGGGAATGGTCGCCGCCGCGGCCCTTGGCGATGTCGTGGTAGAGGCCCGAAATGTAGAGCAGTTCCACCTTGGGAATCTGGTGGATCACCTGCGCCACGATCGGAAATTTCTCCGCGGCTTCCGGATGGCGGAAACGGCGCATGTTTTCCATCACCTGCAAGGTGTGGTCGTCCACGGTGTAGATATGGAACAGGTCGTGCTGCATCTGGCCCACCACGCGCCCGAATTCCGGCAGGTAGGCGGATAGGATGCCGTAGTGCTTCATCTTGCGCAGCATGCCCACCATGTGGTGCGGCGAGCGCAGCAGTTCCATGAACATGGAGGTGTTGCGCACGTCGCGGCGATACTTGTCGTCGATCAGGCGCAGGCTGTTGCGGAGCAGGCGAATGGTGGAGGCGCGGATGGTGTCGATTTCGCGGTGCTGCGCCATCAAGACGAAGATTTCCAGCAGCGCCATCGGCGTGTGCTGGAACACCCGGTTGTGTTTTGCCTCGATGACGCTGCCGCGCACCTGGAAGCGGTTGTTCAGCGACACCACCTTGGTGCGCTTGCCGACCTCGAGAATTTCCTCCTCGAACAGTTGCAGCAAGAGATCGTTCAGGCGCCGCAGCGTCAACACGTTCTGGTAGTACTGCTGCATCAGCTTCTCGATGGCCAGGCTGTTGTCGTCGGTCTCGTAGCCGAACAGTTCCGCCAGCTGTCGCTGGTGTTCGAACAGCAGGCGATCCTCGCGCCGGCCGCTCTGCATGTGCAGGGCGTAGCGCAGCAGCCACAGGAAATTACGGCCCTGGATCAGTTCGCGGTATTCGTTGCGCTGCAGGAAGCCGCGCAGCACCAGTTCCTTGAAATCGCCGGTGCCGAGATAGTGGCGCGCGATCCAGCTGATGGTCTGGATGTCGCGCAGGCCCCCCGGGGCGGTCTTGATGTTGGGTTCCAGCGAATATTCGATGTCGTCGTACTTGCGGTGGCGGGCCAGTTGCTCGGCTTTCTTGGCGGTGAAGAAACTGGCGTGCTTCCAGATTTTTTTCTGGCTCAGGCGCATCATCACCTGTTCGTGCAGCAGCGGGTTGCCGGCGATGGTGCGCGATTCGAGGAGAGCAGTGGCGATGGTCAGGTCCTTGGCGGCGGCGTCGATGTTGTCGCGGATGGTGCGCACGCTTTGGCCCACCTCCAGGTTGATGTCCCACAGAAAGGTGAGGAAGGATTCGATGTCGCGCTGGTATTTCTTGCGGTTGCCGCGTTGCAGCAGTATCTGGATGTCGATGTCGGAATAGGGGTGCAACTCGCCGCGCCCATAGCCGCCCACCGCCACCAGGCTGATGTCGTCGGCTTCGCTCATACTATAGCGCTGCCAGGCCTGGGTCAGTATCTGATCGATCAGCCAGCTTTGGTCCTGGATCAGCGTTTCGATTTTCTCGCCGGCAATGAAGCGCTCGTCGAGCAGCTTGCGCGCGGTTTTCAGCTGGTCCTTGAACGTGGCGATGGCGGGGGCGCCGCCCTTGAGCCGGCGCTGGAATTCCTTGAGGGGAAACAATCCCTGGCGTTTGCCGCTGGTGCGAGGGGAGTTGCTCATGCGCAAGGGAGTGGGCTCAGAAGCTTTCTTCCCTGCGTTTGGTCAGCACTTCGCAGCCGTCGCGCGTCACCGCCAGGGTGTGCTCCCACTGCGCGGAGAGCCGGCGGTCGCGCGTGGTCACCGTCCAGCCATCGCTGTGCGACAGCTTGGTGTGGTGGGTGCCGGCGTTGATCATGGGCTCGATGGTGAAGGTCATGCCTTCGACCAGGGCCAGGCCGGTGCCGGCGCGGCCGTAGTGCAGCACCTGCGGTTCCTCGTGGAAGATACGGCCGATGCCGTGGCCGCAGTATTCGCGCACCACGGAAAAGTGATTGCTTTCGGCATGCTGCTGGATCACGTGGCCGATATCGCCGAGCGTGGTGCCGGGGCGCACCAGCGCAATGCCCTTGTACAGGCATTCCTGGGTGATGCGCATGAGTTTTTCGGCGTGCGAGGGCACGGCGCCCACGGCGAACATCTTGCTGGTGTCGCCGTGGTAGCCGTCCTTGATCACGGTGATGTCGATGTTGATGATGTCCCCGGCCTTGAGCAGCTTGTCGTCGCTGGGAATGCCGTGGCACACCACATGGTTGATCGAGGTGCAGATGGACTTGGGAAAGCCGTTGTAGTTGAGCGGCGCGGGAATGGCCTGCTGCACGTTGACGATGTAATCGTGGCAGAGGCGGTCGAGTTCGCCGGTGCTCACCCCGGGAACCACATAGGGTTCGATCATTTCCAGCACTTCGGCGGCCAGGCGGCCGGCTTCGCGCATGAGGACCAACTCGGCTTCGGATTTGATGCTTACGGACATGGGGGTGTCGAAATATCCCGTTATGACGGCGCAGGTGCGCGCAAGGCCCCATATTCTAGTGGATGCCACCGGGCAAGTACACGAAACCTGAAGGGGCTGCCACTGCTCTGGCAGGATGAAACCCTACCACTGATACTCGCCTTTGTGGTATAAAGCCGCCCGCTTTGCCGGGTGGTGAAGCGTAACCGCGGAACAATCCGCATCATCCATTTGAATGTCACACATGTACCGGCACATCCGCCTGGGTGCCTGCGCCTCATCACGAGGCAAGGGTTGGACGGATGGGGTACATGGAGGCTCAACCCAAGGAAATCATCATGACCGTCAGCATGAAAGACATGTTGCAGGCCGGCGTCCATTTCGGACACCAGTGCCGCTATTGGAACCCCAAGATGTCGCAGTACATCTATGGCGCCCGCAACAAGATCCATATCATCAACCTCGAACACACCCTGCCGGCCTTCAACCAGGCGCTTTCCATCGTCAAGGGCATGGCTGAACGCAAGCAGAAAGTGCTGTTCGTGGGCACCAAGCGCGCCGCCGGCAAGATCGTCAAAGCCGAAGCTGCCCGCGCCGGCATGCCCTACGTCGACCAGCGCTGGCTGGGCGGCATGCTCACCAACTACAAGACCATCCGCGCTTCCATCCGTCGCCTGCGCGACCTCGAGGCCCAGGCCACCGACGGCACCTTCGACAGGCTCACCAAGAAGGAAGTGCTGATGCGTCGCCGTGCCCAGGAAAAACTGGAGAAAAGCATCGGTGGTATCAAGGACATGGGCGGTCTGCCCGATGCCCTGTTCGTGATCGACGTGGACCATGAACGCATCGCCATCAGCGAAGCCAACAAGCTGGGTATTCCGGTAATCGGCATCGTGGACACCAACAGCAGCCCCGAAGGCATCGACGTGGTCATCCCCGGCAACGACGACGCCATCCGCGCCATTCAGCTGTATGCCGAAAGCTTCGCCAATGCCTGCATCGAAGGCTCCGGCCGCGCCGGCATGGAAGCTGCCAGCCAGAAGGAAGAATTCCAGAACGAAGCCGCCGCGGAAGAGGGCGAGGCTGAAGAAGGCAAGAAACCGCGTGCCAAGGCGGCGGCAGCCCCCGCCAAGCCCAAGACCAAGGTGCAGGTCAAGACCAAAGCCAAGGAAAATGGCGACGAAGCCGCGGCTGAATGAGGCCGGGTTCCGGTTTTTGGCAAGACACAAGGGAAAGGGGCTCATGGCCCCTTTTCGCCAAAGGGCGGTCCCATCCGGTGTCCGCTGTCCTTTCGAAACACTATTGAAGGAGCCAAGTTATGGCAGAGATTACCGCCTCCGCAGTAAAAGAACTCAGAGAACGTACCGGCCTGGGGATGATGGAGTGCAAGAAAGCGCTGGTTGAAGCCAACGGCGACATCGAACAGGCCATCGAAAACCTGCGCAAGGCCGGCAGCATGAAGGCCGCCAAGAAAGCCAGCCGCACCGCGGCCGAAGGCCTGGCCATGCTGCGCATCGCCGACGACGGCAGCTACGGTGCCATGGTGGAAGTGAACAGCGAAACCGACTTCGCCGCGCGCGAGGAAAACTTCGGCGCATTCGTGGCCAAGGTGCTGGATACGGTATTCACCACCAAGAACACCGACGTTGCCGCGCTGCTGGCGGCCGGCATCGAGGAAGAGCGCCTGGCGCTGGTGCAGAAGATCGGCGAGAACATCAGCCTGCGCCGCGCCGTGATCGTGGGCGGCGAAGGCCAGACCGTGGGCGGCTACGTGCATTCCAACAACAAGATCGCGGTGCTGGTGGCGCTCAATGGCGGTGACCAGGACCTGGCGCGCGACGTGGCCATGCATGCGGCGGCCACCAACCCGCTGGTGGTGAACCCGGAAGACGTGCCGGCCGAAGTGCTGGCCAAGGAAAGCGAAATCTACACCGCCCAGGCCGCCGAAAGCGGCAAGCCGGCCGACATCGTCGAGAAGATGGTCAGCGGTCGTCTGCGCAAGTACATCGAAGAGGTCAGCCTGACTGAACAGGCGTTCGTGAAGGATCCCGACATCAAGGTGGGCAAGCTGGCCAAGCAGGGCGGCGCCTCCGTCGTGTCCTTCGTGCGCTACGGCGTGGGCGATGGCATCGAGAAGGAAGTGGTGGATTTCGCCGCCGAGGTTGCCGCACAGGCGGGCCTGGGTAAGAATTGAGCCCTTTGTCGCCGCGAGGCCGCCATGCCTGTTGAACCCGTCATGACCACCAAGATACGCAAGTATGACCGTATCCTGCTCAAGCTGAGCGGCGAGGCCCTGACCGGCAGCGCCGAATTCGGCATCGATCCCAAGGTACTCGACCGCATGGCGGTCGAGATCGGGCAACTGGTAGAAATCGGCGTGCAGGTGGGCCTGGTGATCGGCGGCGGCAACCTGTTCCGCGGCGCGGCCTTGCACGAAGCCGGCATGGAACGGGTAACGGGTGACCACATGGGCATGCTGGCCACGGTGATGAACGCGCTCGCCATGCGCGATGCGCTGGAGCGCGCCGGCATTCCCACCCGGGTGATGAGCGCGATTCCGATGAGCGGCGTGGTGGAGCATTACGACCGCCGTACCGCCATCCGCCATCTGCGCGACATGGACGTGGTGATTTTTTCCGCCGGTACCGGTAATCCGTTCTTCACTACCGATTCGGCAGCGTGCCTGCGCGGCATCGAAATCGATGCGCACTTGGTGCTCAAGGCCACCAAGGTGGACGGCGTCTACTCGGCGGATCCGAAAAAGGACCCCACGGCCCAACGCTATACGCGCCTTACCTACGACGAAGTGCTGGACAAGAAGCTCGGCGTCATGGATCTCACCGCCATCTGCCTGTGCCGCGACCACAACATGCCGGTGCGCGTGTTCGACATGAACAAGGCCGGCGCGCTGTTCAATCTGATGGTGGGCAAGGAAGAAGGCACACTGATCGAAAGCGCACCGCAGCAATAGCCGCCATGCCCGCGGCACAGCCGCGTTTTGGACCAATTAGCTGATTTCAAGGGGAAAGTCATGATCAACGACATTCTGCAGGACGCCGAGGAACGCATGAAGAAAAGCCTGCACAGCCTCGAGGCGGCATTCAACAAGATCCGCACCGGCCGCGCGCATCCCGGCATTCTGGACAACGTGCGCGTTTCCTACTACGGCTCCGAAATGCCGATCCAGCAGGTGGCCAACGTAGTGGTGGAGGATGCCCGCACCCTGGCGGTGTCGCCCTGGGAAAAGAAAATGTTGCAGGAAATAGAACGGGCGATCATGAAAGCGGATCTTGGCCTGAACCCCTCCAACAATGGCGATGTGATCCGCGTGCCGATGCCGATGCTCACGGAGCAGACCCGCCGCGACTACACCAAGCAGGCCAAGGCTGAAGCCGAGAACGCCCGGGTAGCGGTGCGCAACATTCGCCGCGAGGCCAACAACGACGTCAAGGAACTGCTCAAGGAAAAGGCCATCGGCGAAGACGACGAGCGCCGCGCGGAGCAGAACATCCAGAAGATGACCGACAACCACATCGCGCTCATCGACAAGAAATACGCCGAAAAAGAAGCCGACCTGCTGTCGGTGTAACCGGCTGTCCGCCATGGCATCCTTTCGCGAGACCGTTGCCTCTGTAAGCCAGGCGCCGGCGCTGCCGCGCCATCTTGCCATCGTCATGGATGGCAACAACCGCTGGCTGAAACTGCAGGGCGGGCGCGGTCTCGATGGCCACAAGGCCGGCGCGGAAGCGGCGCGCCGCACCATTCGCCTGTGCGCGGAGCGCGGCATCGAAGTGCTCACCCTGTTCGCCTTCAGCAGTGAAAACTGGCAACGGCCGGCGCAGGAAGTCAAAGGGCTGCTGTCGCTGTTCACCCGCTTTCTGCAGCGCAGCGAAGTGCTCAAGCTGCATGAGAACGGCATCAAGCTGACTTTCATCGGCAACCGCACGCGTTTTTCCACGCAGTTGCAGCGGCTGATGCGCGAGGCGGAAACGCTCACGCACGACAACCGGGTGCTCAACGTGGTGGTGGCCGCCGATTATGGCGGGCGCTGGGACGTGTGCGAGGCCGCCCGCCAACTGGCGCGCCGTGTTGCGGCGGGCGAACTGGCGGCCGAGGACATCACCGAAGCCGAATTCCATCGGCATACCGCACTGCACGCCTTGCCGCCGCCCGACATCTGCATCCGCACCGGCGGCGAGCAGCGGCTGAGCAATTTTCTGCTGTGGCAGTTTGCCTACACTGAACTGCATTTCACCAACACCCTATGGCCCGATTTCGACGCCAGCGACCTGGAAGCGGCCCTGGCCGACTTTGCGCGGCGCCAGCGCCGCTTCGGCCGCGTCAGCGAACAGGTGGAACAGGATATCTTGCAGGGAGCGCGCTGAAATGTTGAAGCAACGGGTCATCACCGCGCTGGTCCTGGCCGTCATCGTCATCGGCGCCATCGCGCTGCTGCCGCGCAACGGCTTTGCGCTGTTCGTGGCCGTGGTGATCGGTATCGGCGCCTGGGAATGGAGCGGCATGATGCGGCTGGCGCCCTGGCAGCGTGTGGCGCATCTGCTGCTGTTCTGCTGCCTCATGCTGGCGTTGCTGGTGGCCGGCACGCCGATGGTGCTGCCGCTGATGCTGCTCAGCGCGCTGTGGTGGCTGGTGGCCTTTGCCCTGGTGCTGCGCTATCCGGCGTCCGAGCCGCTCTGGCAACCGCGCGCCATCCTGCTGCTGCTCAGTGCCGTGGTGCTGCTGCCGGGCGTGGTGGCGCTGGATTTCCTGCGGGTGCAGGACCCGCATGCGTACTACATTCTTGCCTTCATCGTGCTGGTGGCGGCGGCGGACATCGGTGCCTATTTCACCGGCCGCCGTCTCGGTTCCCGCCGGCTTGCGCCGCTGGTCAGCCCCAATAAGACCTGGGAAGGCGTGATCGGCGGCATGGTGGGCACCGTGGTGGCGGGATTGCTGATGCTGGCGGCGCTGCCCGGCCATCTGGAATTGGGCCTCCATCAGTGGGTGCTGGGCGTGCTTGGCGCGCTGCTGCTTGCCGCGTTCAGCGTGGTGGGGGACCTGTTCGAGAGCATGCTCAAGCGCCACTGCCAGGTGAAGGACAGCAGCAATCTGTTGCCGGGCCACGGCGGTATCCTAGACCGTCTCGACAGCCTGACCGCGGCGCTACCGGTGTACGTGCTGACGCTGAGTGCGCTGGGACTGCTATGAGCACCGGCGTACAGACCCTGACCATCCTTGGCGCCACCGGCTCGATCGGCGCCAATACGCTGCGGGTGGTGGCCGAACACCCCGAGCGTTACCGCCTCCATGCGCTCACCGCCCGTCACAACGACGCCATCCTGCTGCGGCAATGCCAGCAGTTTGCCCCGCGCTATGCCGTGCTGGACGATCCCGCCGCCGCCGAGCGCCTGCGCCAGGCCCTGGCGCGGAACGACCTGCCCACCGAAGTGCTGAGCGGCACTGAGGCCCTGCGTGAGGTGGCCACCGCGATTGAGGTGGATGCGGTGATGGCGGCCATCGTGGGCGGCGCCGGGCTATGGCCCACGCTGGCGGCGGCACAGGCCGGCAAGAAGGTGCTGCTGGCCAACAAGGAGGCCCTGGTGATGGCGGGGGAGCTTTTCATGCGCGCCGCACAGGACAGCGGCGCGGTGATCCTGCCGATCGACAGCGAGCACAACGCCATTTTCCAATGCCTGCCGGTGAACGCCGCGGGGCGCTTCGTGCAGCGCCCCGGCTGCGGTTTTTCACGCCTCATCCTGACCGCTTCGGGCGGCCCGTTCCGCAACCGCCGCCGCGAGGAACTGGTAGACGTCACCCCGGACCAGGCCTGCGCCCACCCCAATTGGGTCATGGGGCGCAAGATTTCCGTGGATTCCGCCACGCTGGTGAACAAGGGGCTGGAACTGATCGAGGCCTGCCACCTGTTCGGCGTGCCGCCCGCGCAGATTGACGTGCTCATCCACCCGCAGAGCATCGTGCATTCGATGGTGTGCTATGAGGACGGCTCCACGCTGGCGCAGATGGGCAACCCCGACATGCGCACGCCGATCGCCTATGGCCTGGCCTGGCCTGAGCGCATGCGCGCCGGGGTACAGCCGCTCGACCTGACCCGCGCCGCCAGCCTGGAATTCGCCCAGCCGGACCTGGCGCGCTTTCCCGGCCTGCGCCTGGGACGGGAAGCGGCGGAGGCGGGCGGGGCGGCGCCGCTGGTCTACAACGCCGCCAATGAAGTGGCCGTGGCAGCTTTTCTGGACGGGCGGATCGGGTTTACCCGAATACCTGATATTATTGCCCGCACTCTGGACCTGGCGGCGCTGCCGCCTCCGGCCGATCTCGATGAGGTTCAGCGTTTTGACGCCGCGGCGCGGGCGTTGGCGGGCCAGGCCCTGTAGGCTCATGCCGCCGCCGATCCCTGCCTTGCGGGTGCTGCCACAGGCTGAACCGGGCCTGAGCAGCCCCCCGGATGGCGCTGGTAATGGCACGATGATGGCACTAATTTGCGATTTTGCGGTCGAAACAAGACAGCAACCGGACACACACGAACAGCCATGGCAGTGATTCAAGACATCTTCACCAGCATCGTGGCCATGATGGTCACCCTCGGTATTCTGGTGACATTCCACGAATACGGGCACTACCGCGTGGCGCGCTGGTGCGGCGTACGGGTGGAACGCTTCTCCGTGGGCTTCGGCAAGCCGCTCTGGCGCTGGCTGGGCAAACCGCAGCCCGGGGTGCCGGGTGTCGACGGCCAGCCGCACCGCACCGAATACACCATTGGCGCGCTGCCGCTCGGCGGTTACGTGCGCATGCTCGGCGAACAGGACGACGTAGGCCCTGAACTCGCGCCTTTTTCCTTTACCAACAAGCCGTTGGCGCAACGTGCCGCGATCGTCGCGGCGGGTCCGCTGGCCAATTTCCTGCTCGCCATCGTGCTGTACTGGCTGATGTTCATCAACGGCGTCAGCGGCCTGGCGCCGGTGGTGGGCCGGGTGCAGGCCGATTCTCCGGTGGAGCAGGCCGGCCTGATGGCCAGAGACGAGATACTCGCCGTCGACGCCGTCCCCACACGCACCTGGCAAGAGGTGCAGATGCAGCTGCTCGACCGCATGGGCGAAACGGGCACGCTGCAATTCGAGGTGCGCCAGCCCGACGCCGGCGCCTCCCGCACGCTGAACGTGCCCATTGCCCGCTGGCTGGCCGGCGCCCGGGAACCGGATTTCCTGCAGGAACTGGGCATCGTGCCCTTCAACCGGGTGCTCGACGCCCGTCTGGCCGAAGTCCTGCCCGAGGGGCGGGCGGCGGCAGCGGGGCTGCAGGGCGGCGACCTGATTCTCAGTGCCGATGGCACCGCGGTGGAGGACTGGGGGCAATGGCTGGACGTCGTGCGCACCAGTCCCGAACGTGACCTGCAGGTGGTGGTGCAGCGCGAAAATGGCGCGCAAGCGGCGCTTACCCTGCGTCCGGCGGTGCGGCTGGATGCGGCGGGGCAGCCCGAACTCGATGCCGAGGGGCAGCAGCAGGGCTACATCGGCGCCTCGGTGGTCATTCCGCAAATGCCGGCCTGGATGAACCGCAGTGTCAACTATTCGCCGCTTGCTGCGATAACACAGGCGTTGGATGAAACCTGGGACAACACCTTGTTCGTGCTGGGCTCGATGAAGAAGATGCTGGTGGGCCTCATTTCCGTGAGCAATCTCAGCGGGCCGCTCACCATCGCCCAGGTGGCGGGGGAAACCGCCAGCTACGGCCTGGAATACTACCTGGGCTTTCTCGCCGTGCTCAGCATCAGCCTGGGAGTGTTGAACCTGCTGCCCATCCCGGTATTGGATGGCGGGCATTTGTTTTACTATGGCGTCGAAGCGTTGATCCGCCGCCCGGTCCCGCAAAAAGCACAGGAGTGGGGCATGCAGGTGGGGCTTACCCTCATCGCCTGTATCATGTTCCTGGCGCTCTATAACGACGTAAACCGTTTGCTTTAAGGCCTTCCCACTTGATGATTCAGAAGTTTGTCAAACGCACGCTGCCACTGTGCATCGTCGCGGCACTTGAACTCTCCCCACTCCAGGTCCAGGCCCAAGTCCAGCCTTTCACAGTTGCCGACATTCGTCTCGAAGGTCTGCAGCGGGTGGCGGCCAGCAGTATCTTCGGCCTGCTCAACGTCCGCGTGGGCGACCAGGTGGACCAGGGGGACATCACCAACATCATCCGCGACGTGTTCGCTTCGGATTACTTCAGCGACATCGAAGTGCTCACCGAAGACAACGTGCTGATCATCCGGGTGCAGGAACGCCCCACGATTTCCGCCATCGAGATCAAGGGCAACAAGCTGATCCCCACCGAGGCGCTGCTGGAAAACATGGAAAACGCCGGACTTGCCGTGGGGCAGGTGTACAAGCCCTCCACGCTGGAAGGCATGCAGCTGGCGCTGGAGGAACAGTACGTGGCGCAGGGCATGTACGGCGCCAACGTCGAACTCGACATCGATGAGCAGGAACGCAACCGCGTGGCCCTGAACATCAACATCACGGAAGGCGATCCGTCCAAGATCGTGCACATCAACATCGTCGGCAACACGGTGTTCGAGGACGAAGACCTGCTGAAGCTGTTCGAGCTGCGTCCCACGCATCTCACCTCGATGTTCAAGAAGGACGACCGCTACGCGCGCGAGAAGATCAACGGCGACCTCGAACGCCTGACGTCCTATTACATGGACCAGGGCTACATCAACTTCGCCATCACCTCCACCCAGGTATCGGTGTCGCCCGACAAGTCGCAGGTGTACATCACCGTCAACATCAGCGAAGGCGACGTGTACAAGGTGCGCAACGTGGAACTGGCGGGCGACCTGGTGGATTCCGAGGATCTGCTGCGCCTGGTGCTGCAGGTAAGGGAAGGGCAGGTGTTCTCGCAGCAGCTGGTCACCTCCACCGCGGAATTCATGACGCAGCTGCTTGGCAACCGCGGCTACTTCTTTGCCGAAGTCGAGGGCGTGCCCGCCATCGACGAGGACGATCAGACCGTGGACATCACTTTCTTCGTGGTGCCCGGCAACCGCACCTACGTGAACCGCATCGGCTTCCAGGGCAACACCAACACCGCGGACGAAGTGCTGCGCCGCGAAATGCGCCAGATGGAAGGCGCGCCGGCCTCGAAATCCGCACTGGAACAATCCAAGGTGCGCATGGAACGGCTCGGCTATTTTTCCAAGGTGGACTACGAGAGCACCCCCGTGCCCGGCACCGCGGACCAGATCAACGTGGACTTCACCGTGGAAGAGCAGCTGTCGGGCAGCATCGGCGGATCGCTCGGCTATGGCCAGGTGCAGGGCCTGATCCTCAGCGCCAACCTGCAGATGGCCAACTTCCTCGGCACCGGCAAGAGCATCGGCGTATTCGCCAACACCAGCTCCTTCAGCACCAACTACAGCTTCAACTACTTCGATCCCTACTACACCATCGACGGCGTGAGCCGCGGCTACGGCCTGTCGTACACCAAGAACGACTATGCCCAACTGGGGCTGGCCAGCTACAGCACCAACCAGCTCAGCCTCAACACCAGCTACGGTTATCAGCTCAGCGAAACCCAGAGCCTGAACTTCACCCTGGGCTACAACAACACCAAGATCGAAACCGGCAACTATGGCTACGAGCCCGTGCAGGAAATCAAGGGCAGCCCGGTTCTGATCGAGGGGATCGACTACTACGTTGCCCAGCCGGGGCGTGATCAATCGCGCTACGATCCCGCCACGGGCAGGTTCTATCCGATCAGCGATCCGGTGCTCAAACCCATCAGCGATCTGCCGCCCACCGCCTTCAACCGGCAGTTGGGCTTTATCGACCGCGACGGCAACAAGTTCGACAACTTCACCCTGAACGTCGCCTGGCTGGAATCGACGCTCAACCGCGGGCTGTTCCCCACCGCCGGCGGCGCCCAGAGCTTGTCGCTGGAAGTGACGGTGCCCGGCAGCGACCTCAACTATTACCGCCTGCGCTACTACAACGAACACTACTTCCCGTTGGCCGGCGAATGGATCATCCGCGGCCGCCTGGACCTGGGTTACGGCGACGGCTACGGCGGCACCGACCAGTTGCCGTTCTTCCAGAACTTCTACGCCGGCGGCCAGGGCACGGTGCGCGGTTTCGAGCGCAGCAAGCTGGGACCGCGCAGTACTTTCCCGCAGGCCTACGACAGGGAATATTCCGCCTATCTCAAAGATGAGAACGGCGACATCATCATTGGTGCCGATGGCAAAGCAGTGCCTGACATCACCTCGCCGCTGGCGTACACGCTCAAGCAGGCGGTGGATGGGGACGGCAACCCGATCGTCGATAGTAATGGCCTGCCGGTACTGCTCGACGAAATCGCGCGCACCGACCTGTATGGCAGATCCTCGCGTCCCGCGCCGTTCGGCGGCAACATTCAGACCACGGCTACGCTGGAACTGTTGTTCCCGCTGCCGTTCGTCGAGGATCGCAGCCGGGTGCGTTCGTCCGTGTTCGTCGACGTGGGCAACGTGTTTTCCAGCTATTGTTCGGAGGCGCAGCTGGCAAGCAACAACTGCTCCAATTTCAGTTTCGACGAGCTGCGCTACTCGGCGGGTGTCGCCGTAAGCTGGCAGTCGGGGGTGATGGGGATCATGTCCTTCAGCTTGGCCAAAGCCTTCAATGCCAGTACCATAGACGAGACAGAGGTCTTCCAGTTCAACATAGGAAACAATGCGTTCTAGGTTCCTGAACAGAAGGGGAAATGCCCCTATCTGGCTGGAAACGCCACTCAATTCAATTCGGAGAGCTTCGTGAATACCGTATTCGCATACACCGCCGGTCGTGTGATGTCCTCAGCCCGACTCTGGCTCAAAGCCCTGGGCCTGGCGACCGCCCTTGGCTTCGTCAGCACCCCGGCACTGGCCCAGGCCCCGCAGAAAGTGGCCGTGCTCGACATGGCCGCCGCCCTGTTCAATTCCGACAAGGCCAAGGAAGTGGACGAACAGCTCAAGGCCGAGACCACCGACGACGAACAGAAGATCCGCGGCCTGGCCGACCAGGGCCGCACCCTGCAGGAAAAAATGCAGAAGGACGGTGCGGTGATGAGCGACGCCGACAAGCGCAAGACCGAGGAACAGCTGCAGGAAATCAACGTGCAGTACCAGTTCCTGCTGCAGAAGGTGCAGAACCTGGTGAACGAGCGCCGCCAGCAATTCCAGCAGACCTACGCCCCCAACCTGGTGCAGGCGATCCAGGCCGTGATGGAAGAGGACAATTACGACATGGTGCTGCGCGCCGAAGCCGTGCTGCATTACTCGAATGCCTACGACATCACCGCCAAGGTCACCGAGAAGCTCAACAGACAATAGCGCCCACTGCGATCCCCGCGTGACTGAGCGTGCGGCCTATACCCTGGGGCAACTGGCACAGCGGCTGGGGCTCGAGTTTCGCGGTGATGCCTCCCTGCTGATCGAGGGGCTCGCCAGTCTGGACGAGGCCGGCCCCGCGCAATTGGCGTTCTACAACAACCCCCATTATGGCGAGGCGCTGCGCTGTACCCGTGCCGGCGTAGTGATCCTGGCGCCGCAGCATGCGCAATCCGCGCCCGGCGCCGTGTTGCTGGCGGCAAACCCCTATGCCGCCTACGCCCGCGCCACGGCCTTGTTCGTGCGTCCGCCGGCGGCAGCCAGCGGCATTCATCCCTCTGCATTGATCGATCCCGGCGCCGAGCTGGCGGCGGACGTGGTGGTGGGGCCGTTTGCCGTGATCGGGGAGGGTACGGTGCTGGAAAGCGGCGTGGCCGTGGGCGCGGGTTGCGTCATCGGCCGCGATTGCCGGCTTGGGGCCGGCTCCCGCCTGCACCCGAACGTGACGTTGTACGACGACGTCTGGATTGGCCAGCGTGGTTTGATCCATGCCGGCGTGGTGATTGGCGCCGACGGTTTCGGTTTCGCCGGCCAGAAGCAGCAGTACCTGAAAATTCATCAACTGGGTGGCGTGCGTATCGGGGATGACGTGGAAGTGGGCGCCGCCACCACCATCGATCGCGGCGCGCTGGAACATACCCGGATCGGCAATGGCGTGAAGATCGACAACCAGGTGCAGATCGCCCACAACGTGCGCATCGGCGACAATTCGCTTATCTGCGGCTGCAGCGCCATTGCCGGTAGCTCAGTGATCGGCAATAACTGTATCATTGCCGGCGCCGTGGGCGTGATCAACCATGTCAGCATTTGCGATGGGGTCACCGTCACGGCCATGTCGCTGGTCAATCAGTCCATCAGCACACCCGGCGTCTACTCTTCCGGCACCGGCTTGCTGGAAACCGGCCACTGGAAAAAGAACATCGTGCGCTTCAAGCAGCTGGACGCCATGTTCAAGCGTCTGCTGCGTCTGGAACGGGATTGTTCCCCGGACGGCCGCGACGACTCCTGATCCCCTACAACCGCAATATTCCGAGAAGAATCGCAGGCCAGCACTATGATGAACATTGGCGAAATCAAAGCCTACCTCCCGCAGCGCTACCCCTTCCTCATGATCGACCGAGTGCTGGAAATCGATCTTGGCAAGCGCATCAAGGCCTACAAGAACGTCACCACCAACGAAGAGTTCTTCGAAGGGCACTTTCCCAACAAACCGATTATGCCGGGCGTGCTCATCATCGAAGCCATGGCCCAGGCCGCCGGCGTGCTTGGCTTCAAGAGCCAGGAAAAACTGCCGCGTGACGGGTACCTGTACTATTTCGTGGGTGCCGACAACGTGCGCCTGAAGCGTCCCGTGGTGCCTGGCGATCAATTGATCCTGGAAGCCGAGATACTCACCGTGCGCCGCGGCATCTACAAGTTCTCCTGCCGGGCTTCCGTGGATGGCGAGCTGGCCTGCGAGGCCACCATCCTCTGTGCGGAACGCAAGGAGTGAGACCGGAAACGGCATCCTCCCCCGGCGAATCCTGCTCCGTGAACGGCCACGACCCCATCATCGACTCCAGCGCGCGCATTGGCAGCAATGTGCGCATTGGGCCGTGGAGCATCATCGGTCCCGACGTCGAGATCGGTGACGATTGCGAGATCGCCTCGCACGTGATCATCCACGGCCCTACCCGCATCGGCAAACGCAACCGTATATTCCAATTCGCGTCGGTGGGGGAGGATCCTTCCGACATGAAATACCGTGGCGAGGCCAGCTGGCTCGAAATGGGCGACGACAATGTGGTCCGCGAGGGCGTGACGCTGCATCGCGGCACCGAGGTGGGCGGCGGCATCACGCGCATCGGTTCGCACAACCTGTTCCTGCCCTATGCGCATGTGGCGCACGATTGCATCATCGGCAACCACACCATCTTCTCCAACAACGCCGCTGTCAGCGGTCACGTGACCGTGGACGACTGGGCGATCCTCGGCGGTTTCGCCGGCGTATATCAGTTTCTGCACATCGGCGCGCACAGCTTCATCGGCGCCCAGGCGCACGTGAACATGGACGTGCCCGCCTACGTGATGGTCAAGGGCACGCCGCCCGCGCCCAAAGGCATCAACACGGTGGGGCTGGAACGCCGTGGCTTCAGCGCCGAGAGCATCCAGACGCTGCGCCGTGCCTACAAACTGCTGTATCGCTCCGGCCTCAGCCTGGAGCAGGCGCTTGCCGAACTTGGCCAGCTGAGCCCCACCTGTATTGAAGTGCAGGTGTTGATCGATTCGGTGCGAGCCTCGACCAAGGGCATATTGCGTTGATGGCCGGCCTGCTCAAGGTCGGTATTCTGGCCGGGGAGAGTTCCGGTGACATTCTGGGCGCCGGTTTGATGCAGGCGCTGTCCGCGCGCCATCCGGATGTGCAATTTTTCGGCATTGGCGGCCCGCTGATGCAGGCGCAGGGCCTGACCTCGCTGTATCCCATGGACCGTCTGTCGGTGATGGGACTGGTGGAACCGCTCAAGCGCCTGCCGGAGCTGCTGCGCATCCGCCGCGACGTGGCGGCGCTGATGCGGCGCGAGCAGGTGGACGTATTCATCGGCATCGATTCGCCGGATTTCAACCTGGATCTGGAAGCGCGCCTGAAAGAGAGGGGCATCCGCACGGTGCATTACGTGAGCCCCTCGGTGTGGGCCTGGCGGCAGCGGCGCATTCACAAGATCGCCCGCGCCACCGACCTGGTGCTGGCGCTGTTTCCTTTCGAGGCTGAGTTCTATGAACAGCACCAGGTGCCCGTGCGCTGCGTGGGCCATCCGCTTGCCGACGTGATTCCACTGGAACCCGATCGCCTCACGGCGCGCCAGGCACTGGCGCTGGACGCGGACGCGCCGGTGCTGGCGCTGTTGCCGGGCAGCCGGGCCGGGGAGGTGGCGCGGCTGGCGCCCGTATTCTTCGCCACCGCCGCGCAACTGCAGGCGGAAGATCCGCGTCTGCAGGTGGTGGTGCCCGCCGCCAATGCCGAACGTGAAGCGCAGCTGCGCGCGCTGTTGCCGCCCGATAGTCCGATACGCCTCCTGCAGGGCCAATCGCGCCGGCTGATGGAAGCCGCCGATGCGGCGCTGCTGGCGTCCGGCACCGCTGCGCTGGAGGCCATGCTGTTCAAGTTGCCGATGCTGGTGTGCTACCGCATGGCGCCACTGTCCTATTGGCTGATCTCGCGCCTGCTCAAGGTGCCGTACTTTTCGCTGCCGAACCTGCTGGCCCAGGCACCGCTGGTGGAAGAGTTGGTGCAGGAACAGGTGAATCCGCAAGCGCTGGCGCCGCGCCTGCGCAAGTTGCTGCAGGAGCAGGGGACGGAACACGCCGCCCTGCAGGCACGCTATCGCGAAATCCACCAGAGCCTGCGGCTGGATGCCAGCGCACGCGCCGCCGACGCGGTGCTGGAGCTGACATGAGCCGCGCGCAGCTGGCACTGTTCCTGCCCGGCGCCGTGCCCGGGCAGCGGGTGGCCGGTACCGATGAAGTGGGGCGTGGCCCGCTGGCGGGCGATGTGTTCGCCGCCGCCGTGATCCTCGATCCCGCGCGTCCGATCAAGGGCCTGGCCGATTCCAAGCAGCTCAGCGAAGCGCGGCGCGAGGCCTTGTTCGACATCATTCGCCGCGAGGCACTGAGCTGGGCGGTGGCGCGCGCCAGCGTGGCGGAAATCGACAGCCTGAATATTCTCCACGCCAGCCTGCTGGCCATGAACCGCGCCGTGACGGCGCTTGCGGTGCAGCCGGACTTCGTCTACGTGGACGGCAACCGCCTACCGCGCTGGTCCTATGCCGCGCAGGCCGTGGTCAAGGGCGATGGCCGCATCGCCGCCGTGGCCGCCGCCTCGATTCTGGCGAAGGTGACGCGCGACCGTGAAATGTGCGAACTCGACCACTGCTATCCCGGTTATGGCTTCGCCGCCCACAAGGGCTACCCCACGCCCACGCACCTGCAGGCGCTGCGGCAACTGGGGCCGTGCCCTGTGCATCGCCGCAGCTTCAGGCCGGTGGCGCTGTGTCAAAGCTCTGACGAAGCCGGTACACTTGCACCGTTTCCGCAGTGACTGTCATATCCCCCATGAGTAGCGTTCCAGGCTTCGTGCATCTGCGTCTGCATTCCGAATATTCGGTGGTGGACAGCCTGATCCGCATCAAGCCGCTGGTCGCCCACGTCGCGGCGCTCGGCATGCCGGCGGTCGCCATGACCGACCAGTGCAATTTCTACGGACTGATCAAGTTCTACACCGCCGCGCGCGCCAAGGGCATCAAGCCGCTGTGCGGCTGCGATGTATTCATCGTGGACGACGACGCGCCCGACCAGCTGCACTTGCTGCCGCTCCTGGTCCGCAACCAGGACGGCTACCGCAATCTCATCCAGTTGATCTCCATGGCCTACCAGCACGGGCAGCATCGCGGCACCGTGGCGGTCAGGCGCAGCTGGCTCGAAGGACGCAGCGACGGGTTGATCGCGCTGTCCGGCGCCAGCGGCGGCGACGTCGGCAAGGCGCTTCTGAGCAACGATCTGGAACTGGCGGAGCGATTGCTGGCCCAATGGCAGCAACTGTTTCCCGATGCCTACTATCTCGAGCTGCAGCGCACTGGCCGGGCCGGCGATTCCGAACACGTGGCCCGCGCGGTGGCGCTTGCGCTGCGCACCGGAATGCCGGTGGTGGCCACCAACGACGTACGCTTTCTCACCCACGAGGAATTCGAGGCGCACGAAGTGCGGGTGTGCATCAATGACCGCCGCACGCTGGACGATCCGCGCCGCCCGCGGCTCTATTCGGAACAGCAGTATCTGCGCAGCGTGGAGGAGATGCGGGAGCTGTTCAGCGACCTGCCCGAAGCGCTGGAAAACACCGTGGAAATCGCGCGGCGCTGCAACCTGGAACTGCAATTGGGCAAGCCGTTCCTGCCCAACTACCCGATTCCCGAGGGCATGACGATCGAGCAGTTCATCCGCCAGGAAAGCGAGCGTGGGCTTGCGGCGCGCCTGGCTGAGCTGTACAACGCCAACGATCCCAAGCTGCCCGGGATTCGCCAGCGTTATCACGACCGGTTGGAGTTCGAGCTTGGCATCATCAACCAGATGGGCTTTCCCGGTTATTTCCTGATCGTGATGGAGTTCATCCAGTGGGCCAAGGACAACGGCATTCCGGTAGGGCCGGGCAGGGGCTCGGGCGCCGGCTCGCTGGTGGCGTATTCTCTCAAGATCACCGACCTCGATCCCCTGCAGTACGACCTGCTGTTCGAACGCTTCCTCAACCCCGAACGCGTGTCCATGCCGGATTTCGACGTGGATTTCTGCATGGACGGCCGCGACCGCGTGATCGAGCACGTGGCCGAGCTGTACGGCCACGATGCCGTCTCGCAGATCATCACCTTCGGCACCATGGCCGCCAAGGCGGTGATACGCGACGTGGGCCGCGTGCAGGGCAAGTCCTATGCATTGGCCGACAAGCTGTCCAAGCTGGTGCCTTTCGAAGTGGGCATGACCCTGGAGAAAGCCAAGCGCGACGAACCGGCGCTGGTGGAGTTCCTGCACGCCGATGAGGAAGCCCAGGAAATCATGGAGATGGCCGAGCAGCTCGAGGGGCTGGTGCGCAACGTCGGCAAGCATGCCGGCGGCGTGGTGATCGCGCCCACCCGGCTCACCGATTTCGCGCCGCTGTATTGCGATGAAAGCGGCGGCAACCTCGTCACCCAGTTCGACAAGAACGACGTGGAAAGCGCCGGCCTGGTGAAATTCGACTTTCTCGGCCTGCGCACGCTCACCATCATCGACTGGGCGGTGAAGATGCTCAACGAGGGGCGCGGGGCACAGGAACAGCTCGACATCAACCACATTCCGCTGGATGATTCCGCGGTGTACCAGGTGCTGGAAAAAGGCGAAACCACCGCCGTGTTCCAGCTCGAATCGCGCGGCATGAAGGACCTGATCAAGCGCCTCAAGCCAAGCAACTTCGAGGACATCATCGCCCTGGTGGCGCTGTTCCGCCCCGGCCCGCTGGGGTCGGGCATGGTGGATGACTTCATCGACCGCAAGCACGGCAAAAAGAGCGTCACCTACCCGCATCCCGATCTGGAACCGGTGCTCAAAAATACCTACGGCGTGATCCTGTATCAGGAACAGGTGATGCAGATCGCCCAGGTGCTGGCCAACTACACGCTTGGCGGCGCCGACATGCTGCGTCGTGCCATGGGCAAGAAAAAGCCCGAGGAAATGCAGAAACAACGCGCGATCTTCCTCGACGGCGCTAAAGCCCGCAGCATCGATCCCGACACCGCGTCCTCGATTTTTGACCTGATGGAAAAATTCGCCGACTACGGTTTCAACAAATCGCATTCGGCCGCCTATGCGCTGGTGTCCTATCAGACCGCCTGGCTCAAGCACTACTATCCCTCCTATTTCATGGCGGCGGTGCTGACCGCCGATATGCAGAACACCGACAAGATCGTCATTATGGTGGAGGAAGGCCGCCGCATGGGCCTGGACGTGCTGCCGCCCGACATCAATGCCGGCCGCTATGCCTTCACGGTGGATGAGGCCGGCCGTATTGTCTACGGCCTCGGCGCCATCAAGGGGCTGGGGGAAGGGCCGGTGCAGGCGGTGCTGCGCGCCCGCGAGGAAGGCGGCGCGTTCAGTGATCTGTTCGATTTCTGCCGGCGCGTGGAGCTGGGGCAGATGAACAAGCGCGCCATCGAGGCGCTGGTGCGCGGCGGCGCCTGCGACGGGCTTGGCGCGGACCGCGCGGTGCTGCTGGCGGCGATTCCCGACGCAGTGAAGATGGCGGAGCAGAACAACCGCATGGAAGCCACCGGCGTGGCGGATCTGTTCGGTGAAATCGCGCCGGTTACCCAATCCGCGGACCTGTACGCCGCCTACCGGCATATCCGCCCCTGGAGCGAACAGAAGCGCCTGCAGGAGGAAAAGGAAACGCTTGGGCTGTACCTGTCGGGTCACCCGATCGCCGAATTCCTGCCGGAACTGGAACAGATCACCCGTAATCGCCTGAACAACCTTAAGCCGGAAAAGGCGCCGCAACTGGTGGCCGGCCTGATCCACGATTTCCGCCTGATCAAGACCAAGCGCGGCGACAGCATCGCGGTGGTCACCCTGGACGACCAGAGCGGCCGCGTGGAAGCCAGCCTCTATGGCGACGTGTACCAGCAGTACCAGGATCAGATCCGCAAGGACAACGTGGTGCTGATCGAAGGGGTGGTCAGCGTGGACGAATACAACGGCGATGGCCGTCTGCAACTGCGCGCCCGCAAGGTACTTGGCCTCGAACAGGCACGGCGCCGCTATGCCCGTGGCTTGCGCCTGAATTTGCACGGCTCGCGATTGTCGGTAGAATCGCTCGCCTTCTTGCGCGAGCTGCTGGGGCAGTACAGTTGCCGGGAACCCGCGCCGCCGCAGGGCGCGCCGTGGGAAACTCCGGGAGTGCCGGATAAGCCGCCGGGAGCGTCAGGTAAAGCGTCGGCGCATCTTCCGGTACAATACGCCCCCGATGGCCAGGACCCAGAGGCGCAGAGCGGTTGCCAGGTGTTCGTGAACCTGGAGACCGGCGGGGTGCAGGGCACCCTGACTCTGGGATCGCGCTGGCAGGTCGCGCCCAGCGAGGAACTTTTGCTGCGACTGCGGGAAAAACTGGGCGCCAAGTCCGTTTTTCTCAGCTACCAATGACCGGGCATGCGCCTTGCGCCGTGGCCCCGACCACAGAACTGATCACTAGACGATGAACCCAGACTATCTCGAATTTGAACAACCCATCGCCGATCTTGAGGTCAAGATCAACGAGCTGCGCCTGGTGGGCGCGGACAACCGCCTCAACATCAGCGAAGAGATCACCAAGCTGCAGGAAAAGAGCCGCAAGCTCACCGAAAAGATCTTCGGCGCCCTGACGCCCTGGCAGATTTCCCAGCTGGCGCGCCACCCGCTGCGCCCGTACACCGAGGATTACATCCGCTACCTCTTCACCGATTTCGATGAATTGCACGGCGATCGCTTCTTTGCCGACGATTCGGCTCTGATCGGCGGCGTGGCGCGCCTCGACGGCGTGCCGGTGATGGTGATCGGCCACCAGAAGGGCCGCAGTACCAGCGAAAAGGTCAAGCGCAATTTCGGCATGCCGAAGCCGGAAGGCTACCGCAAGGCGCGGCGCCTGATGCTGCTTGCCGAGCGTTACAAAATGCCGGTACTTACCCTCATCGACACCCCTGGCGCCTATCCGGGCGTGGATTCGGAAGCGCGAGGCATCAACGAGGCCATCGCCGAAAACCTGGCGCTGATGTCGCGCCTGCGTACGCCGATCATTGCCACGGTCACGGGCGAGGGGAACTCGGGCGGCGCCGTTGCCATCGGGGTGTGCGACCACCTGAACATGCTGCAGTACTCCACTTATTTCGTGATTTCGCCGGAAGGCTGCGCCACGATCCTGTGGAAATCCGCCGAACACAAGGCGCTCGCCGCCGAAGCGATGGGGGTTACCTCGGCGCGCCTCGAGGAATTGCGCGTCGTCGACCAGACCATTCCCGAACCGCTTGGCGGCGCCCACCGCGATATGAAAGCCATGGCGCAGACGCTCAAGATGCATCTCATCGACCAGGTGGCGCGTTTTCAGAGCATGGACATGGATGACCTGCTCGAGCGGCGCTACCGGCGCCTGATGAGCCATGGCGCCATCCAGGGCTGAGCCCCTTCCTTCGCTGTTGCACGACCCGCGGCGCCTGCTGCAGGCCCATCCGCTGCTCGCCACCGCGCCCGCGCTGGTGGTGGGCTACAGCGGTGGGCTCGATTCCACCGTTCTGTTGCACCTGATGCACCAACTGTACCGCCAGGGGCTGCTGGCGGATCTGCGTGCGCTGCACGTGCACCATGGCTTGCAGAACGAGGCCGATGCCTGGGCGGAGCATTGCCGTGAGACTTGCGCGTCGCTGGCGCTGCCGTTTGCCTGCGTGCGGCTACCGCCGGGCCTTGGTGCGGCGGAAGCGGTAGCGCGCCAGGCGCGCTACCGGGCTTTTGCCGACCACCTGCCGTCCGGCGGCGTATTGCTGCAGGCGCATCATCGGCAGGATCAAATGGAAACCGTGCTGTTCCGGCTGTTGCGCGGCTGTGGCGTCAAGGGCCTTGCCGGCATCCCGCAAACGCGTCCCTTTGCCGGAGGCCATCTGCTCAGGCCGCTGTTGACCCTGGCGCGCGAAGCGCTGGAAGACTACGCCGGCGCACAGGGACTGACGTGGGTGGAAGACCCGTCCAATGCCGGCTCGCACTACAGCCGCAATTTCCTGCGCAACGACGTGGTACCGCTGCTGCGCGGCCGCTGGCCCGGTATCGAGGCACAAGTGGCGCTCACCGCCGCGCATTGCGCCGAAAGCGCGGCGCTGCTCGAGGAAATCGCCGCGAGCGATGCCGCGCAGGCCGTGGGTCCGCATGCCGGCATGCTCCGCATCGACGCGCTGGCAAAACTCAGCCCCGCGCGGCGCGCCAATCTGCTGCGCTGGTGGTGGCGCGAACAGGACGCCGATGCGCCGTTGCTTGGACCGGTGCAACTGCGCAGCATCGAACAGGAAGTGCTTGCCGCGGCTACCGATGCCACGCCCAGGCTGCGCCTGGGTGAAAACATGCTTTGTCGCTATCGCGGTTACTTGTATCGCGTCACGCCGCTGCCGGCGTTGCACGATGCCACGCTGGTCGTGGGCGAAACCCTGCAGCTTCCCGTCCCGTTCGGCACGTTGCGCTGGCAGCGCACGCCGGGCAGGGGGCTGCGGCTGCGTCCGGGCGAGGTGCTCGCGTTGCGTTTCCGGCGTGTGGGCGAATCGATCAAGCCGGTGGGGCGGCCGCGCAAATCGCTGAAGAAACTGTTGCAGGAGCACGGCGTCGAGCCCTGGCTGCGCGATTGCGTGCCGTTGTTGTATCGCGACGAAACCCTGCTTGCCGTGGCCGATTTCGCACTGGCCGAGCAGGTCTGCGTGCAACCGGATGAAGTCGGCCTGCAACCGCTGTGGGATCGGCCACAATTGCATTGTGGAGCCTAGGCGCTTCTGTTAATCTGGCCGCCCATCAAGCACCTTTTTAAATCCCCGTAAAAAGCATTGATGGGCCGTAGATGACGCATTACATTTTTATCACCGGCGGTGTGGTTTCTTCCCTTGGCAAGGGCATCACCTCCGCCTCTCTCGCCGCTATTCTCGAAGCGCGTGGTCTCAAAGTGACCATGCTCAAGCTGGATCCCTACATCAACGTCGATCCGGGCACCATGAGCCCCTTTCAGCACGGCGAAGTCTACGTGACGGAAGACGGCGCCGAGACCGACCTCGACCTTGGCCACTACGAACGCTTCATTCGCGCCACCATGTCCAGCCGCAACAATTTCACGGCGGGGCGCATTTATGAAGAAGTGATCAAAAAAGAGCGCCGCGGCGACTATCTCGGCGCCACCATCCAGGTGATTCCGCACATCACCGACGAAATCAAGGCGCGCGTGGTGGAAGGCGCGGGCGATGCCGACGTGGCGTTGGTGGAAATCGGCGGCACCGTGGGCGACATCGAATCGCAGCCCTTCCTGGAAGCGGCGCGCCAGATGAAGGTGGAACTCGGTTCCTCGCGCGCGCTGTTCCTGCACCTGACCCTGGTGCCCTACATTTCCACCGCGGGCGAAACCAAGACCAAGCCCACCCAGCATTCGGTGCGCGACCTGCGCTCCATCGGTATCCAGCCCGACATCCTGGTGTGCCGCTCGGATCATGAAATTCCCGAATCCGCGCGCCGCAAGATCGCGCTCTTCACCAACGTGGAACTGCCGGCCGTGGTGTCGCTGCAGGATACCGCCACGATCTATTCCGCGCCGCTGCTGCTGCATGCCACGGGCCTGGACGAGATCATCGTGCAGCGCTTTGGCCTGCAGTGCCCGCCGGCCGATCTCAGCGAATGGCAGCGCGTGGTCGATGCGGTGATGAAGCCCGAGCGCGAGATCACCATCGCCATGGTGGGCAAGTACATGGAGCTGCTGGACGCCTACAAGTCGCTGATCGAGGCGATCAAGCATGCCGGCATCCAGACCCACACCCGCGTGCGCGTGCGCTACATCGATTCCACCACGCTGGAAACCGATGGCCTCGACGCCCTGCATGGCGTCGACGGCATCATCGTGCCCGGCGGTTTCGGCGAGCGCGGCATCGCCGGCATGGTGAAGGCGGCCAACTACGCCCGTACCCATGGCATTCCCTATCTCGGCATCTGCCTGGGCCTGCACATCGCGGTGATCGAATTCGCGCGCAACGTGCTTGGGCTGGAGGCGGCCGACAGCACCGAGTTCAACCGGCAATCGCCGGACCCGGTGATCGCCATGATCACCGAATGGACCAATGCCGAAGGCGGTATCGAGCAGCGCAGCGAGGCCTCCGATCTCGGCGGCACCATGCGCCTGGGCGGCCAGCAGTGCCGCCTGGCCGAGGGCTCACTGATCAAGGCCTGCTATGACAAGGACGTGATCGTCGAACGCCATCGCCATCGCTATGAAGTGAACAACAATTACGTGCCGCGCCTGGAAGCCGCAGGAATGCGCATCACCGGCAAATCGATGGACGGCCAGTTGATGGAAGTGATCGAAGTGCAGGGGCATCCGTGGTTCCTGGCCTGCCAGTTCCATCCGGAATTCACCTCCACGCCGCGTGACGGCCATCCGCTCTTTACCGGTTTCGTGAAGGCGGCCATCACCAACCACGCGCAGCAAGGCGGCTGATGAACCCGGCCATGGCAGGGAACATGGAACTGCAGCTGGGCCCGGTCCGTTTCGGCAACCACCTGCCGCTGGTGCTGGTGGGCGGCATGAACGTGCTGGAATCGGAAACCCTGGCGCTGCAGGTGGCCGAGGAATTCAAGCGGGTGACCGACAAGCTCGGCATTCCCTATGTATTCAAGGCGTCCTTCGACAAGGCCAACCGCTCCTCGATCCATTCCTTCCGGGGGCCGGGGCTGGACGACGGCCTGCGCATCCTGGCGCGCATCAAACGCGAATTCGACGTGCCGGTGCTCACCGACATCCACGAACCGGCGCAGGCCGCGCCCGCGGCGGAGGTGGTGGATATCCTGCAACTGCCGGCCTTCCTGTCGCGCCAGACCGACCTGGTGCAGGCCATGGCCGCCACCGGTGCCATGATCAACATCAAGAAGGCGCAGTTCCTGGCGCCGCGCGAAATGGGCCATATCCTGCGTAAATTCGAAGAAGCGGGCAATCAGCGCCTGATGCTCTGTGAACGCGGCACCAGTTTCGGTTACAACAATCTGGTGGTGGACATGCTCGGCTTCCCCATCATGAAAGGCTTCGGCTATCCGGTGCTGTTCGACGTGACCCACGCCCTGCAGATGCCCGGCGGCCGTGCCGACAGCGCCGGCGGCCGGCGCCAGGACGTGCTGCAACTGGCACGCGCAGGCGTTACGCAGGGCATCGCGGGCCTGTTCCTGGAAGCGCATCCGGATCCGGACCAGGCCAGGTGCGACGGCCCCTGCGCCCTGCCGCTGGCGGTACTGGAACCGTTTCTGGCGCAGTTGCAGGAACTCGATGCGCTGATCAAGGCACAGGCGCCGCTGAACATCCAATGAGCATGACCGTTCAATCCATTATCAAGACGAAGCAGTAGAGGAACCACGCGTGACCCGAATCATCGACATCATCGGCCGGGAAGTTCTCGATTCCCGCGGCAACCCGACCGTCCAGGCGGACGTGATTCTCGAAGGAGGCTTTAAAGGCACCGCCTGCTCCCCCTCGGGCGCCTCCACCGGTTCGCGCGAAGCGCTGGAACTGCGTGACAAGGACCCCAAGCGCTACGGCGGCAAGGGCGTGCTCAAGGCGGTGGGCGCGGTCAACGGCGAAATCAAGCAGGCGCTGCTTGGCAGCGATGCCACCGCGCAGGCCGCGCTGGACGAGGTGATGATCGAGCTCGACGGCACCGACAACAAGGCCAAGCTCGGCGCCAACGCCATCCTGGCGGTATCGCTTGCCGCGGCGAGGGCGGCGGCCCAGGCCAAGGGACAGGCACTCTATGCCCACATTGCCGAACTCAACGGCAGCCTTGGGCACTACACCATGCCGGTGCCGATGATGAACATCATCAACGGCGGCGAGCATGCCGACAACAACGTGGACATCCAGGAATTCATGATTCAACCGATCGGCGCGCCCAGCTTCCGCGAAGCGCTGCGCTACGGTGCCGAAGTGTTCCATGCACTCAAGTCCGTGCTGGGCAAGCAGGGGCTGAACACCGCCGTGGGCGACGAAGGCGGCTTTGCGCCCAACCTCGCCTCCAATGCGGCGGCGCTCGACGCCATCATGGACGCGATCACCCTGGCCGGCTTCGCGCCCGGCAAGGACATCTGCCTGGCGCTGGACTGCGCCGCTTCCGAGTTCTACGCGGACGGCGTCTACGACCTGGCGGGCGAGGGCAAGCAGTATTCCAGCGAAGCATTCGCCGACTATCTGGCAAATCTCTGCGCGCAATATCCGATCCTGTCCATCGAGGACGGCATGCACGAAAGCGACTGGGCCGGCTGGGCCGTGCTCACCGAAAAACTCGGCAGCAAGGTGCAGCTGGTGGGCGATGATCTCTTCGTCACCAACACCCGCATCCTGGCGCGCGGCATCGAGGAACACATCGCCAACTCGATACTGATCAAATTCAACCAGATCGGTTCGCTCACCGAAACGCTCGCGGCGATTGCCATGGCGCGCAAGGCCGGCTACAGCGCCGTGATCTCGCATCGTTCCGGCGAAACCGAAGACACCACGATCGCGGACCTGGCTGTGGCCACCGCGGCGGGCCAGATCAAGACCGGTTCGCTGTGCCGCACCGACCGCGTGGCCAAATACAACCGGCTGCTGGTGATCGAAGAGGAACTGCGCGGCACGGCTCCCTATCGCGGCATGGCTGAGTTTCCGAGATGAAAACCTTGCTGGCGGTACTGGCCCTGCTGTTGCTCCTGCTCCAGACGAAACTCTGGCAGGGGGAGGGCAGCCTGAGCGACATTTGGCGGCTGGACCGCGAAATCGCCGCGCAGAGCCAGGCCAACCAGCAACTGCAGCGGCGCAACGACGCGCTGCTGCAGGAAGTGAACGACCTGAAGAACGGGCTCGATTCCATCGAGGAACGCGCCCGCAGCGAACTGGGTCTGATCAAGAAAGGCGAAACCTTTTATCTGATCCTGGACGAGCCCGCGCCCGAGCCCTGAGCCATGTCCGCGCGTCACAAGCCCCGCCATTTCCTGGTGCTGCCCGCCGCCGGCGTCGGCCGCCGCATGCAGCAAACGCAGCCCAAGCAATATCAATCCCTGCTTGGCAAGCCGCTGTTGCAGCACACGCTGGAGCGGGTGGCGACTCATCCCGTTTTTGACCAGACGGTCTTGGCATTGGCCGCTGAGGACCCATACTGGCCGGCGCTGGCGCAAGCCCTGCCGGCCACACTGGCCGCACGCATTGTCACGGTAACCGGTGGCGCGGATCGCGCCGCCTCGGTGCGCGCGGCGCTGGCGGCCCTGGCCACACAAGCAAGGGAAGACGACTGGGTATTGGTGCACGATGCCGTGCGTCCCTGCCTGGAACGCGCCGATCTCGAACGGTTGGTCGAAACGCTGCGCGATGCGCCGGTAGGCGGCATATTGGCCACGCGGGTCCGCGAAACGGTCAAGATGGCCACGCCCGAGGGCTGTATTGCCGCCACCGTGGATCGCTCGCCACTGTGGTTGGCGGCCACGCCGCAGATGTTCCGCTATGGCTTGCTGTGCCGCGCGCTCGAGGCCGCGCGCAGCCAAGGCGTGGTGGTAACGGATGAAGCCGAGGCGGTCGAGAATTGGTTGTCAGGGCAGGGGACGGCAGCGCCTGGCGGCATCAACCTGGTGCCGGGCAGTGCCGCCAATCTCAAGGTCACCTACCCGGAAGATCTACGGCTGGCGGCACTGTTACTGGGAGCAGGATCCGGAATGGGATTGCCTGTAAAAGACCCGCTTGAAGCAGGATCGCCTGGAGAATCCACATGCCCCTGAGAATCGGCAACGGCTACGACGTGCATCGCTTTGCCGAGGCCACGGGCGAAGACACCTGGCTGACCATCGGCGGCATACGTATCACGCACGAATGCGCATTGCTGGCGCATTCCGACGGCGACGTACTGATCCACGCGCTGTGCGACGCTCTGCTCGGCGCGCTGGCGCTTGGCGACATCGGCCACCATTTTCCCGACAGCGATCCCCGCTATCGCGGCATCAGCAGTGTGTTGCTGTTGCGCGAAGTGAATGCACTGCTGCGTGAACGCGGCGCGGTGCTCGGCAATGCCGATCTCACCCTGGTGGCGCAGGCACCGCGCTTCGCCGCGCACATCCAGGCCATGCGCGCCAGCGTGGCCGAGGCGCTGGACGTGACCATCGACCGCATCAGTATCAAGGCCACCACCACGGAAGGGCTGGGCTTCACCGGCCGCCGCGAGGGCATCGCCTGTTACGCGGTGGTGCTGCTCGAGACCCTTTGAGATGAACGGCGTGGTGGATGGCGCGGCCTTCCTCCTGCCGCAGTGGCCGCATGCGTTTGGCGCGCCCACGCTGCGCGGCATAGCGCGGCACACGCCCGCGGATTTTCAGGTGCGGGAAATATTGGGTTTCGACCCCGACGGCAGGGGCGAGCACCTGCTGCTGGAAGTGGAAAAGATCGATTTGACGACCCCGGCCGCACAGCAACTGCTGGCCCGCGCCTACGGCGTGCATCCACGCGAAGTCGCCTATTCCGGCCTCAAGGACCGCCGCGCGATCACCACGCAATGGTTCAGCCTGCGCGTCGGCATGCACCGTACCGCCACTGAAACCGTAGCTCTGCCGGAAGGCCTGCGCGTATTGCAAGCCCACAAGAACAGCCGCAAGCTGCGCCGCGGCAGCCACAAGGGCAACCGCTTCACCCTGGTGCTGCGTGAACTCGAAGGCGACCTGGACACCTTGCCCCCGCGCCTGCAGCAAGTGGCAGAGAACGGCGTACCCAACTATTTCGGCCCGCAACGTTTTGGCCATGACGGCGGCAACCTGCAAGCCCTGCAGACCTGGTGGGCCGGCGGCCGCGAACCCGGGCGTGCGCTGCGCTCATTGTTGTTGTCCAGCGGCCGCTCCTTCCTGTTCAATGCGGTATTGGCCGAACGCGTGGCGCAAGGCAACTGGAACCAGCTACTGACAGGCGAGCGCCTCAACCTCGACAGCACCGCCCGGCATTTTGCCGCCGCTGCCGCCAGCGACGCCGAATTGCAGCAGCGCCTCCTGCAAGGTGATGTACACCCCACCGGCCCCCTGTACGGCCGTGGCGAGAGCGGGGTGGAAGAACAAGCGGCCGCACTCGAACAACGCGTACTGGCAGAACACCCCGCGCTCTGCGCCGGACTGCTGCGCGAAGGCCTCGAACACGACCGCCGCGCCCTGCGCTGCCTGGTACGCCAACTGCATCACGAATTGGACGGCACCACGCTGTGCCTGGAATTCGAACTGACCCGTGGCGCCTACGCAACCGCGGTACTGCGCGAACTGGTAACCACCCTTGAAGAGCCCGAACTGGAAACAAGATCATGAGTTTATTGCTGTCCAACGATGACGGCATCCACGCCCCCGGCCTCGAAGCCCTCATGCGTGCCTTGCAGGACCATTACTCCCTGATGGTCATCGCCCCCGACCGCGACCGCTCCGGCGTCAGCAACTCCCTGACGCTCGACCGCCCACTGCAAGCCATCCAACTCGACGACGCCCGCATCGCCGTCGACGGCACCCCCACCGACTGCGTCCACCTCGGTACCGCCGGCATCTTCATGCCCGAACCCGAGCAGGTGATTTCCGGCATCAATTACGGTGCCAACCTCGGCGACGACGTCCTCTATTCCGGCACCGTGGCCGCCGCCATGGAAGGCCGCTTCCTGCGCAAGCCGGCGGTGGCTCTCTCGCTGGTGGTGAACGACTACGGCGTCCCCACGGTGGCGACCTTCTCGCAGGCCGCCGCCATCACTGTGTTCCTGATGCAGGCCCTGGCTGAATTGCAATTGCCGCCACGCACGGTGCTCAACGTCAACATCCCCGACCTGCCGCCCGAACGCATCAAAGGCATAAGACTGACCACTCTCGGGCAGCGCCTGCGCGGCGAAAACCCCATCAGCACCCGCAATCCGCGCGGCAAGACCCTCTACTGGATCGGCCGCGCCGGCGGTCCGGTGGCACGCGTGCCGGGCTCTGATTTCCATGCGGTGGAGCAGGGCTTCGTCTCGGTAACGCCACTGCATGCCGACATGGCAAGCGGCGAGGCGGTGCATGCCATGACGCGTGATTTCGACGAGCTCACCGCTGGTTTCGACGTTGCCGCCCTGGTGCGCAAGACCCTGGGCAAGCCATGAACGAACACCGCAGGCAAGGGATCGGCATGACCTCGCAGCGCACCCGCGAGCGCATGGTGCAGCGCCTTGGCGATCTTGGCATACGCGACCTGCGCGTCATGGAAGCGATGCTGCAGGTGCCGCGCCACCTGTTCGTTGAGGAAGCCTTCGCCCAGCGCGCCTACGAGGATGCCGCGCTGCCGATCGCTTACAACCAGACCATTTCGCAGCCCTACATCGTGGCACGCATGACCGAGCTGCTGCTTGCCGCGCTGCCCGAACGGGCCACGGTGCTGGAGATCGGCACCGGCAGCGGTTACCAGACCTGCGTGCTGGCGCGGCTGACGGCGCAGGTGTACAGCATCGAGCGCATCGCGCCGCTGCTGGAACGCGCGCGGCAGCGGCTGGCGGCGCTGCGGGTGGGCAACGTGCGGCTCAAGTGTGCCGATGGCGGCTTCGGCTGGTCGCAGCATGCACCGTTCGACGGCATCATCGTGACCGCCGCCGCGCCGGAGCTGCCGATGGCGCTGGTAGGGCAATTGGCCGAGGGCGGCGTGATCGTGCTGCCCGAAGGCGGGCGGCGCCAGCAGTTGAAGGTGTACCGCCGTCAGGGCGACGAACTGCTCGAGGCCAGTCTGGAACCGGTCAGTTTCGTGCCGTTGCTGCCCGGCGTGGAGCGCTGAGCGGCCGCGTTGCCGCCGGCTGGTAAAGTGGAAATAAATCAAGCAGTTCCGCCGTTCGTACTGGAAAATCCTTTTGACAACGGCAGGCCCGCGCTCTAAGATGCGCGCCCATGTCGTCGGACCCCTTTCCAGAACACCTCGATGCCGTCAGGCTGTTCGCTAGAAACGGGTCGATCGTCGCGTCCTTGCCGCTTGGCAGACTGCCGCGTTTTACCGAACATTTGCTCGATAGCGAAGGGCAGGTGGCGGTGGCGCTGCATTTTGGCCATGACGAGGAAGAGCGGCAGCATTTGAGCGGTACCCTGCGCGTGGAAGTGCGGCTGCGGTGCCAGCGCTGCATGGAGCCGCTGCCGTTGGCGCTTGAATGCGAACTGGATTTGCTGGTGTTCGACAGCGAGGCGGAGTTGCAGGCGCTGCCGGACGAAGAAGACGCGCTCGATGCGCTGGTGGTGGATTCCGAACGGGGCTTGGACGTCCTGGCGGTGATCGAGGACGAATTGCTGCTGAGCCTGCCGCTGGTGCCCATGCACCCCGCAAGCGATTGCAGCGAGACACTCAACGCCTATCAGCGCAAGCAGGAGGAGTCGCAGGAGCGCAGCAATCCGTTTGCCGTGCTGGCCAGCTTGAAACGCGAGAACGACTCGCACTGAACCGAATTTAACCGAACCGATGGCAGGATACGCCTGACAGGAGACGCCCCATGGCAGTACAACAGAACCGCAAGACCCGCTCCAAGCGCGACATGCGCCGCTCCCACGATGCCCTGACCGGTCCCACGCTTTCCACCGACAGCGAAACCGGTGAACGTCATCGTCGTCACCACATGACCGCCGATGGTTTCTATCGCGGCCGCCAGGTGGTGCAGCTCAACAAGGACTGAGTTATCCTTGTGTCTCTGATTGACGAGAGACACAATTCACAGAAAACAGCTCTCAGGGGCTGTTTTTTGTTTTCCGGATAACGGCAAATCAGCACGTTGTGCGCCAGGAGTGATAAAGGCATCCATGATGGCATCAGGCTCGCTCGCCATGATCTTCCCAGGCCAGGGTTCCCAGCATGTCGGCATGTTGGCGGAACTTGCCGGCCAATTCCCCCAAGTGCAGGCCACGTTCGCTGAAGCGTCCACTAGGCTGGGCTACGACCTGTGGCAGCTGGCGCAGCAGGGTCCCGCCGAGGAACTGGCGCTGACCCACATCACCCAACCGCTCATCCTCAGTGCCTCGGTGGCATTGTGGCGCGTCTGGCTGGCGCGCGAGGGCCAGCAGCCCGCGCTGATGGCCGGCCATAGCCTGGGCGAATATTCCGCGCTGGTGGCGGCGGGCGTGCTGGAATTCAGCGATGCCGTGTCGCTGGTCGAACAGCGGGGCAAATTCATGCAGAGCGCCGTGCCGGTGGGTGAGGGCGCCATGGCGGCCATCATTGGCCTCGACGACGCCGCAGTGATCGCCGCTTGCCAGAGCGCCGCCGGCGATGAAGTGGTGGCCGCCGTCAATTTCAACTCCCCCGGGCAGGTGGTGATCGCCGGACATGCCGCCGCCGTGGCGCGTGCCATCGACGCCTGCAAAGCCGCGGGCGCCAAGCGCGCTTTGCCGCTGCCCGTCAGCGCACCGTTCCATTCGCCCCTGATGCAACCGGCCGCGCTACGCTTCGCCGAGGTGCTGGAGCAGGTGGTGGTCAAATCTCCGCTCATTCCGGTGCTGCACAACGTCGGCATCGAACCCTGCAGCGATCCCGCCGCGATCCGCCAGAAGCTGGTGGATCAGATTCACGGCCCGGTACGCTGGGTGGACACGGTCAACGCCTTGGCCGCGCGCGGCATCACGCGCGCGCTGGAACTTGGCCCCGGCAAGGTGCTGGCGGGCTTCAACAAACGCATTCAACCCGACATGAACGTGGGCTCGGTCAACGATCCCGCCAGTCTCGAAGCCGCTCTGGCGCCGGCCGCCTGAGCTTCGCCGTTCCCCTGGAGGATACATGAGCATCGCCAACAAACTGGCTCTCGTCACCGGCGCCACCCGCGGCATCGGCCAGGCCATTGCCCTGGAACTTGGCCGCCGCGGCGCTGTCGTAGTGGGTACGGCCACCAGTGCGGCCGGCGCCGAACGCATCGACGCCTACCTGAAGGAAGCCGGCTACCAGGGCCGAGGCATCGTGCTGGACGTGGCGTCGGAAGAATCCGTGGCGGCGGTCTGCAAAGAGGTGCAGGATAGCCTCGGCACGGTGGAGATTCTGGTGAACAATGCCGGCATCACCCGCGACAACCTGTTGATGCGCATGAAGGATGAGGAATGGCAGGCGGTGATCGACACCAACCTGTCATCGGTGTTCCGCATGACCCGCAGCCTGCTGCGCGGCATGATGAAGGCCCGCTGGGGGCGCATCGTCAGCATCAGTTCGGTGGTGGGGTCCAGCGGCAATCCGGGGCAGGTGAACTACGCGGCTTCCAAGGCGGCTGTTGAAGGCTATTCGCGCGCGCTGGCCATCGAAGTGGGCTCGCGCGGCATCACCGTCAACTGCATCGCACCGGGCTTCATCGACACCGATATGACGCGCGACCTGCCCGCCGAGCAGGCGCAGGCGCTCTTGAGCCGGATTCCGCTGGGCCGTTATGGCCAGGCGCAGGAAATCGCCGCCGTTGCGGGCTTTCTCGCATCGCAGGAGGCGGCCTATATTACCGGTGAAACTATCCATGCAAACGGTGGAATGTATATGGCATAATCCGCCCCCATCACAGCCGGGCAACCCTGTTGCGGGGATTGCGCACGGTACCCAGTTAGTTTCCGACAAGCAGTTCGACAGGAACCCCTTTTCCTCAACACAGGAGCCCTTGAAGCTATGAGTAGCATTGAAGAACGAGTGAAGAAGATTGTCGCTGAGCAGCTCGGCGTCAAAGAAGAAGAAGTCAAAAACGCAGCTGCCTTCGTGGAAGATCTCGGCGCAGACTCGCTCGATACCGTAGAGCTGGTCATGGCGCTGGAAGAAGAGTTCGAAACCGAGATTCCCGACGAAGAAGCCGAAAAGATCACCACCGTTCAGCTGGCCATCGACTACATCAACCAGCACCTTTGATGAAGATTCAGGCGGAACCGCTCCTGTGGTGAACCCTGCCGGATCCCGTGGGCGCGACAGGCCAGCCTGACTGCCGTCCGCGCCCCGCCTAGAGCTACTCCGGACCTGGTCCCGAGTAGCTTTTTTATTGGCTGTGTAGGAACATCCTGGACCTTGTAGTGGGAGGTAAAAACTTGTCCCGAAGAAGAGTCGTAATTACCGGCATGGGCGCCATTACCCCGCTGGGCAACACCGTGGCGCAAACCTGGGAAGGCCTGTGTGCTGGTAAAAGCGGCATTGCACCACTCGAACATTTCGATGTCAGCGCCTACAGCACCCGCTTCGGGGGATCGGTCCGCGATTTCGATATCACCGACTACATGGAACCCAAGGAAGCGCGCCGCATCGACGCCTTCCTGCACTATGGCGTGGCCGCCGGCATGCAGGCCGTGCGCGATGCCGGGCTGCAGGAAGCCGGCTACGATCCGCTGCGCATCGGCGTGGCCGCCGGCTCCGGCATCGGCGGCATCACCTCCATCGAAAATACGGTGCACGTGATCGACAGCAGCGGGCCGCGCAAGATTTCGCCGTTCTTCGTGCCCGGTTCCATCATCAACATGATCGCCGGCACCCTGTCGATCCAGTTTGGCTTCCAGGGCCCCAACGTGGCCATCACCACCGCCTGCACCACGGGCACGCACAACATCGGTCTGGCCGCGCGCATGATCGCTTACGGCGATGCCGACGCCATGGTGGTGGGCGGGGCGGAAATGGCCACTTCGCCGGTCGGACTCGGCGGCTTCTGCGCGGCGCGCGCGCTGTCCACCCGCAACGACGACCCCCAGGCCGCCAGCCGCCCCTGGGACGCCGACCGCGACGGCTTCGTGCTGAGCGACGGCGCCGGCATGATGGTGCTGGAAGAATACGAAGCCGCGGTCAAGCGCGGTGCGCGCGTCTATGCGGAACTGCTCGGCTTCGGCATGAGCGGCGACGCCTTTCACATCACCTCGCCCCCGGAAGACGGCCGCGGCGCCGCCGCCTGCATGCACAATGCGCTGCGCGACGCCCGGGTGAATCCCGAAGACATCGCGTACATCAACGCCCATGGCACTTCCACGCCGGCGGGGGACCTGGCCGAAACACGCGCCATCCACCGGGTGTTCGGCCCGCATGCCAACAAGCTGGCGGTCAGCTCCACCAAGTCCATGGTCGGCCATCTGCTTGGCGCTTCCGGCGCGGTGGAAGCGATCTTCAGCGTGCTGTCGCTGTGCCACCAGGTGGTGCCACCCACCATCAACCTACACAATCCCGGCGAAGGCTGCGATCTGGATTACGTGCCGCACGTGGCGCGCGACATGGCGCTGGACCTGGTGATCAGCAACTCCTTCGGCTTTGGCGGCACCAACGGTTCCCTGGTATTCCGGCGGGTTTGAGGCATCCATGAGCGAGCAGGCCGGCCAGATACTCGTCAACGGGGAACCGGCCGGCACGGTTGCCGCCAACGACCGTGGTTTGGCGTTCGGCGATGGCCTGTTCGAGACGGTACTGATCCACGCAGGGCGTCCCATCCTGCTCGATGCCCATTTGGAACGTTTGGCACTGGGCTGCGCAAGACTTGATATTCCACTTGATGAAAATCTTGTAACTCAAGATATAAAAAAGATTTTTTCTATTTTTGAGCCGCAACACGCGGTGCTCAAACTGATCTATACCCGTGGTGCCGGCGGACGCGGCTATCGCCCTGCGGCATTACCGCCCACGCGCCTGCTCAGCCTGCATCCGGCGCCACCCGCGCTCCCTGTGCCCATCAAGGCCTTCGTGTGCCGCCAACGCCTGGCCCTCCAGAGTGCGCTGGCCGGCATCAAACACCTGAACCGCCTCGAACAGATACTGGCCAGCCGCGAATGGCCGGGCGACGACTACCACGAAGGCTTGATGCTCTCCACCGCCGGCAACGCCATTGAGGGGACGCGCAGCAATCTCTTCGTGGCGCTTGGCGGCCGCTGGTGCACGCCGGATCTGGATGCATGTGGCATCGATGGTGTCATGCGCGCGCATCTGTTGCAGCGCTGGCAGGGCAAGGTGGACGTGGCGCCCCTGGGCCTGCAGGACGTGCTGGCCGCCGACGAACTGGTGTTCTGCAACAGCGTCACCGGCATTCTGCCCGTGGCCACGCTGCGGCACGAGGGCGGCACACGCCGCTACGAGTCGGGTAAGCTGTGCGCATCGGCCCAGGCGGCCTTCGCGGAATTGCTCCGTTCATGATGCCGATCGTCACGCGCAAGCTTGCGATAACGCTGGCAGGGGTGGCCCTGTTGCTGGCGCTGTTGGCGCTTGCCCGGGTGTTGATGTACTACCAGCACCTGGATCAACCGCTGCATCTGCAGCAGGATTACCTGCTGGAAGTGGGCCAGGGCAGCAACCTGACCCGGGTGCTGACGCGCCTGGAGCAGGAGGCGATCATTCCAAGCGCGTTCGACCTGCGCCTGTACGCGCGCCTGACGCTGCCGGACATGACCCTGCAGGCCGGCGAATACCTGCTGCAGCCCGGTTTGAGCGCGCGCGCATTTCTGGACAAGCTGGACCGTGCCGACGTGCTGTATCACCAGGTGCGCCTGCAGGAAGGCTGGACGCTGGAGCAGGCACTGCGCGCGCTCCAGGCGCAGCCCACCATCAAGCCGGTGTTGAACGATGTGCTTGACCTGCAGCAGCGCCTTGGCCTGGACAGCTACCCCGAAGGGCTGTTCTTCCCCGATACCTATCGCTACGTGAAGGGAACGACCGATCTTGAACTGTTGCGCCGCGCCCAGGCGCTGATGAGCGAGGTGATGACGCAGGTGTGGGAGGAACGCGATGCCGGGCTGCCTTATGCCAACCCTTACGAAATGCTGGTGATGGCCTCGATCATCGAAAAGGAAACCGCGGTGAACGCGGAACGCTTCCAGATTGCCGGCGTGTTCGTGCGCCGCTTGCAGCGCAACATGCGCCTGCAGACCGATCCCACCGTGATCTACGGCCTTGGCGCCGGTTTCGACGGCAACCTCACCCGCGCCCATCTGCAAAGCGACACGCCCTGGAATACCTATACCCGCCCTGGCTTGCCGCCCACGCCGATTGCGCTGCCGGGACGTGCCGCGCTCGAGGCCAGCGTGCATCCCGATGACGGCGAAACCCTGTATTTCGTGTCCAGGGGCGACGGCAGCCATTATTTTTCCACCACCCTGCAGGAGCACAATGACGCCGTGCGGCGCTATCAGCTTGGAGGAGGCGCAACACCATGAACCCGCAACCAGGGCGTTTCATCGCCATCGAGGGCGTGGATGGCGCCGGCAAGGGCGTGCAAAGCCGGGCGCTGGTGGCCTGGCTGCGGGCACGCGGCATCGACGTGCTGCTTACCCGTGAGCCCGGCGGTTCGCCCGGCGCCGAGGAAATACGCCAGTTGCTGGTGAACGGCATGGCGGAGCGCTGGGACGCCATGGGCGAACTGCTGCTGGTATATGCCGCTCGCCGCAGCCATCTGGTGCAGACCGTCTGGCCGGCGCTGGCGCGCGGGCAGTGGGTGGTCAGCGACCGCTTTGCCGATTCCTCCCGCGCCTTCCAAGGCATCGCCGGCGGACTTGGGTTGGACACGGTGGATGCGTTGCATGCCATGGTGGTGGGCGACTTCGCACCGGATCTCACCCTGGTGCTGGATCTCGATCCAGAGGTGTCGCTGGCGCGCACCCGCGCGCGAGGCGGCAGCGAGGACCGTTTCGAGAAAAAAGGGCTGGCGTATCAGCAGAAGGTGCGCGAGGGCTTCCGGCTGGTGGCCGCACGCGGCAGCGATCACGTGCTGGTGGATGCTTCGCGCACGGTCGAGGAAGTGACCCAGACACTGTGCGCCGCCGTCGGATCCCGCCTGCTGCAGACGCCGCCAGCTACGGGCCAGGGTTGAGCGATGGCGCACCTGCCCTGGTTCGAGGAAGACTTTGCACGGCTCCGGCAACTGCAGGCGCAACGGCGTCTGGGACACGCCTGGCTGGTGGCCGGCCCCGAGGGCATCGGCAAACTGGAATTCGTGCGCGCGGCGGCGCAGTGGCTATTGTGCAGCCAGCCGGGAGAGCAGGGCGCTTGCGGTCGCTGCCAGGACTGTCATCTTTTCACGGTGGGCACGCATCCCGACTGGCTGCTGCTGGAGCCGGAAAAACGCCAGATCACGGTGGGGCAGATCCGTGAGCTGATCGAATTTGCCCACAACACCTCGCAGCGCGGCACCAAGGTGCTGGTACTGCATCCGGCCGAGGCCATGAACCTCAACGCTGCCAACGCCGTGCTCAAGATTCTGGAAGAGCCCCCGCCGGGTACCGTGTTGATCCTGGTGAGCCATCACAGTGGCCAGTTGCTTGCCACGCTGCGCAGCCGCTGCCAGCAGTTGGAGGTGGCGTTGCCCTCCAACGAACAGGCGCTTGCCTGGTTGCAGCAGATGGGCGCTTCTGACGCGCAGCGCCTGCTGCACAAGGCCCGTGGCGCTCCACTGCGCGCGCTGGCCCTGCGCGACAACGACACGCTTGCCTGCCAGGATGCGATGGCGGCACAGCTGCTTGCCTTGTTGCTCGGCGAAGTCTCCCCGATCGCGGCCGCGAAAAATTGTGAAAAGTTCGCCATCCAGACTAGCATTGAATTCCTGCTGGAGGCCTGCCGCGACCTGGCGGCCACCGCGCAGGGCGCGGCGCCGCTGCGCGACGAGGATCTGCGGCCGCTGTACGCACAATTGCTGCAGGGTGCTGCCAGCACGGCGCGCCTGCCGCTGCTTCTGCATGCGTTCCAGCGCCAGGTACTCGAGGCTTACAAGGTGGTGCTGGCCCCGAACAACGCCAACCCATTGTTGATTCTGGAAGCCTTGTTCGGCGCCTGGGTGCGCCTGCGGGAAAAACTGCGTAAAACGACGCCATAGGAAATCGATCATGCTCAGGGAAGAGACACAAACGCAGGAAACGACGCCAGAAAGCCGGCACGACATGTTGCGCCTGCATATCGCCGATCACGCGGCGCTGCACGATGCCTACATGGATTTCATCGCGGACGGCGGCCTGTTCGTGCCCACCGCCAGGGATTACGCGCTTGGCGATCGGGTTTTCGTGCTGCTGCGGTTGTTCGATGATCCCGAACCGCTGCCGCTTGCCACCACGGTGGTATGGCTGACACCACACCATGCGCAGAGTCAGCGCGCGCAGGGAATCGGGTTAAGATTCGACGCGACGGACAACCCCGCCCGGGCGAGGATAGAGCACTGCCTCGCCGGACATTTCGACAACGCACGCCTGACGCATACGCTCTAGGCCCACTGACACATGCAGGACTGCAATGAAGCTTACCCAATGCCATAACTTTCAGGACTTCCGCCGGCTCGCCCGCCAGCGTCTGCCATACCCCATCTTCAACTACATCGACGGCGCCGCCGACGATGAAGTGACCTACCGCCGCAACACCAGCGCTTTCGACAGTGTGGACCTGGTGCCCAACGTGCTCACCGGCGTGCAGGAAGTCGACATGTCGGTGACGCTGTTCGGCAAGAAACTGGCCATGCCGTTGTATTGCGCGCCCACCGCGCTGCAACGCCTGTTCCATCACGAAGGTGAACGCGCCGTGGCCAGGGCCGCGCAGAAATACGGCACGCTGTTCGGCGTGTCTTCGCTGGGCACGGTGAGCGTGGAGGAAATCGGTGCGCTGATCGACACGCCCAAGATGTTCCAGTTCTACTACCACAAGGATCGCGGCCTGAACGACAGCATGATCGAGCGCGCCCGCGAGGCGAAATTCGACGTGATGACTCTGACCGTGGACACCATCACCGGCGGCAACCGCGAGCGCGACCTGCGCACCGGTTTCACCTCGCCGCCGCGCCTGACGCCGTCCAGCCTGCTCAGCTTTGCCATGCGTCCGCGCTGGACCTGGAACTATCTCACCAAACCGAAGTTCGACCTGCCGCACCTGTCCACGCACGTGGTCGAGGGTTCCAGCATGGCCACTTCGATCGGCAGCTATTTTGCCAAGATGCTCGACCAGAGCCTGAACTGGAAAGACGCCGAGCGACTGTGCGCTCAATGGGGCGGCCACTTTGCGTTGAAAGGCGTGATGAGCGTGGCGGATGCGCGCCGCGCGGTCGACATCGGCTGCAGCGGCATCATGGTGTCGAACCATGGCGGCCGCCAGTTGGACGGTTCACGCAGCCCGTTCGACCAGTTGGCCGAAATCGTGGATGCGGTGGGGGATCAGATCGACGTGGTCTGCGAAGGCGGCATCCAGCGCGGCACGCACGTGCTCAAGGCGCTCTCGCTCGGCGCCAAAGCCTGTGCCGGTGGACGTCTGTATCTGTATGCGCTGTCGGCTGGGCAGGCGGGCGTGGAGCGTGCGCTTGGGCAGTACCGCAACGAAATCGAACGCGGCATGAAGCTGATGGGCGTACGCAGCGTGGGCGAGCTCAATCGCGGCAATCTGCGCTTTCGCTGAAACTCTCGTTCCGGAATCCGCCGGTGGCATCCCGCCACCGGGCTGCGTTCAGAATCCCGCCACGCCGCCGTCGTTGCGCACATCCGACACGCCCGTCAGTGTACCGTCCGCGGCGACGCCCACGCTGTTGGCGTCGCCGATGCCCAGGTTGAACCCCAGCAAGCCTTTGTGACCCATGGCGCGCAGCGCGGCGGCGGTGTCGTCGCTCATGGCGCCGAATTCGTAGCGGATGTTGTCGGGCAGCCATTGATGGTGGATGCGCGGGCTGTTCACGGCCTGCTCGACGTCCATGCCATGGTCGATCACGTTGATCACCACCTGCAGCACCGTGTTGATGATGGTGGACCCGCCCGGCGATCCCGTCACCAATACCGGCTTGCCGTCGCGGGTGACGATGGTGGGCGTCATGGAACTGAGCATGCGCTTGTAGGGCGCGATCGCGTTGGCATCGCGGCCGATGAGGCCATACGAATTCGGCGTATCGGGCTTGCTGGAAAAATCGTCCATTTCATTGTTCAGCAAAAAGCCCGCGCCCGGCACCACGATGCGGTTGCCGTAGGAACGGTTGAGCGTGGTGGTCATGGACACGGCGTTGCCCTGACCGTCGACCACGGAAAGGTGGGTGGTCTGTGGGCTTTCCTGTGGCCAGCTGCCGGCGCCGATGGCGTTGCTGTCGGTGGCGTGTTCGGGATCGAAATCGGCGAAGCGCTGCTGCGCATATTCCTTCGAGCCCAATATGGCCACCGGCACCTCGACGAAGTCGGGATCGCCAAGGTATTCGGCGCGGTCGGCATAGGCGCGGCGCTGTGCCTCGATCATCAGATGCAGCGTGGCGGTGTTGCCGTAGCCAAGCGCGCCTAGTGTGTGGGGCTCGAGCATGTTGAGCATTTCCAGCAACAGCACGCCGCCGGAAGAGGGCGGGGGCATCGACCACACGTCGTAGCCATGGTAGGTGCCGTGGATCGGTTCGCGCCAGCGGGGTTCGTAGCGCTGCAGATCTTCATGCGAGATGAGGCCGTTGTTGCGCTGCATCTCGGCCACGATCAGATCGGCGGTGCGGCCCTGGTAGAAACCGTCACGGCCTCGGTCGCTGATGCGCTGCAGCGTGTCGGCCAGGTCGGGCTGTTGCCACAGATCGCCGGCGGCGTAGGCCTGGCCGTCGCGGCTGAATACCGCCAGGGAGGCGGGATATTGGCGGAATCCTTCCAGGTTGTCGCGGAACTGGTTGGTCAGGTCTTCGTTCAACGGGAAACCGTCGCGTGCCAGCGCGATTGCCGGCGCCAGTACCTGCTGGCGTTCCAGGTTGCCGTAGCGTTCCAGCGCATCGAGCAGGCCCGCCACCGAGCCGGGCACGCCGGCCGCCTGCAGGCTTTCGACCGCCAGTTGGCGGTCCACGTTGCCTTCCGCATCGAGGAACATGTCGCGATGCGCGGCGCCGGGCGCCATTTCGCGATGATCCTGGGTGAGCACCGTGCCGTCCTGCAGCGCGATCACCATGAAACCGCCGCCGCCGAGATTGCCCGCCGAAGGGTAGGCGACCGCCAGTGCAAAGGCCGTGGCCACGGCGGCGTCAATGGCATTACCGCCAGCCGCCAGAATGTCGGCGCCCACCTGCGAGGCGATGTCGGAACGCGAAGACACCATGCCGCCGCTGCCTTGCAGTGTCTCGCTATAAGCGGGAAGACAGCAAAGGAGGGCGCTCAGGTAGAGCAGGGCGCTGAAGCTGGTAAGGAGGCGTTTCACACGATCACCTGAAGGAAAATATAGAGGGCGAGAAACGGCGCCATCATGCCACCGCATGGATCAAACGAAAAGTCAGATTGATGCGGCTGTGCGTGATCTCCGGCTGTTTCGGCAGGCGGTGTTGCCAGTGTTGTTGCAGTCCGGGGCCCATGACGACCAATGAACCATGCGCAAGTTCCAGCGTGCGCTTGCCGGGCGGACCCGCGTCGCCGCGCGGCTTCAATTCGAAACGCCGCGCCGCCCCGAGGCTGAGCGAGGCGATGATTGGGCAGGGGCCAAGCTTCGCTTCGTCGTCGCTGTGCCAGGCCACGCTGTCGGCGCCGTTGCGGTAGAGATTGAGCAGCACGGCGTTGAAGGCAAGCTGCAGTTCATGTTCGAGACGTGCGCGCAGTGTCTGCAGGCGCAGTGTCCAGGGCAGCGGATGCAAGTCGAGGCCGGAATAGCCATATTGCGCCGCGGCATCGCCATACCAGGCTTGCAGACGCGGCACCGGCACCGCCTTGCCGCCGAAGCGCAGGCTATCCTGCTGCCATGGTGTTTCCTGCAGCAAGGCCGTCAGCCAGGCGTCGGCTTCTGCGGGTGGGAGGTAGACGGGATAGTAGTCGAGATATTGCGCCCCAAGCGGCAGGCGCTGCACTTCACCAGGATCGCTCAATTGCGCAGCAGTTCCAGCAACGCCTGTTGCTTTTGCGCCGGCAATTTTTCGAGCACGGATTTGAGCACCTGTTCCTTGTCGGATTCCTGGCCTTCTTCAGCGGCGCACTCCGTGTCATGCGTCTGTGCCATCTGCTCGAGCAACTGCTGGCGGATGTGGTTTTCGAGTACCAGGATGATTTCGGCGTTCATGCTGCGCCGGTTCTGTTCGGACAATTGCTTGATCTGGTCGCGCAGCCCGGCGGGCAGGCGAATCACGAACTTTTCCACGAGCGACGGCGCGGTATCGGCGGCATGCTGTTCGTGCGTGTCGAACTGCAACGCAGTTTCATGCCCGGCCTCAGCCTCGCTTTCGCCCGAGATTTCCCTGTCGTCGGAAACGTCTGCGTCGTCAGACATTTCTCGCTCGCTAGACGTTTCTCTGTCGTCAGAGGCTTCTCTTTCCCCGGAGAGCGCGTCTTCCTCTTCAAGCGCCAGGCCATGTTCGAGCACGACGTCATCGTCGCTGTCGGCCTGACTGCCGTTCTCGTTTTGCATTTCGCCCCTCAATACGAATGGTGCCCGGGACAACATCGGATCTTGCGTCCAATGTATCAATACGATGGCGTCCGGATCATAAACCTAATATTTTAGCTTTGAAAACCTTTTCGTGGATTGCCGGCAACCGCAGTATGAATGATCTTGACCTTTTCGTGATAGGAGCCGGTTCCGCCGGCGTGAGGGCGGCACGCATGGCCGCGCAAAAAGGGGCGAACGTCGCCGTGGCTGAAGCCAACTATCTGGGAGGTACCTGCGTCAACGTGGGCTGCATTCCCAAGAAGCTGTATCACTTCGCGGCGGACTACCGCCATGCGTTCGAGGACGCGCGCGGTTTCGGCTGGCAGGTGGGCACGCCCGCGTTCGACTGGCCGACGCTGGTGCGCAATAAACGTACCGAGATCACACGCCTGAACGGTATCTACCAGAACCTGCTGGAGAAAGCCGGCGTGCAGACGTATCAAGCCCATGCACGCCTGTGCGATGCACACACGGTGGAAGTGGCGGGCAGAAAGGTGAGGGCGGAGCGGATAGTGATCGCCACCGGCGGCTGGCCCTACGTGCCCGAGCTGCCCGGCGCCGAATTGGCGCTCACCTCCAATGAAATCTTCGATCTGCCCACGCTGCCGCGCCGCATCCTGGTGGTGGGCGGCGGTTACATCGCGGTGGAGCTTGCCTCGATCTTCGCCGGCCTTGGCTGCGACATCGCGCTGTCGTATCGCGGGCATACCTTGCTCAAGGATTTCGACGCCGATCTGAGCCGGCACCTGACCGCAGCGCTCGCCACGCAGTTGCGACTCATGCTCGAAAGCGACGTCACGCGCCTGAGTCGCCGGCAGGACGGCAGCATCACGGTGGATTTCACCAGCGGTGCCCAGGAACACGTGGACGCCGTGCTGCTCGCCACTGGCCGCAGACCCAATCTGTCAGGACTTGGCCTGGAAAACACCGCGGTGCGGCTCTCGGACAGCGGTTACGTGGAAGTGGATGCCAATTTCCGCACCACAGAACCGTCGATCTACGCGCTTGGCGATGTAGTGGGGCGCATGGCGCTCACCCCGGTGGCGCTTGCCGAGGCCATGGTGCTGGTGGATCACCTGTACGGAGACAACCGCCGCACGCTTGCCTACGACAACATCGCCACCACGGTGTTTTCCCATCCCGAAGTGGCCACCGTGGGCCTGAGTGAAGCCCAGGCGCGGCAATGCCATGATGAGGTGGCGATCTTCGAAAGCGATTTCCGCCACCTGCGGCACACCCTGTCGGGCCGCCAGGAACGCACGTATCTCAAGGTGGTGGTGGACCCGGCTTCCGACCGCGTCCTGGGCATGCACATGGTCGGCGGCGAAGCCGGCGAAATCATGCAGGGCTTCGCCGCCGCCATGAACTGCGGCATGACCAAGGCCCAGCTCGACAGCACGGTCGGCATTCATCCCACCGTGGCCGAGGAATTCGTCACGCTGCGCACGAGAACGCGGTGAAGGTGAAGGAGCTGTTTTTTGGCTCGCGCGCATAGTTGATAGTGGTTCGCATCGATATTGAGGGCCTCTGCTGTCCCCGTTGCCTATCCAGGGGACGCCACGAGGGCATCCATGCCGGCTCGGATGCGGCCATCCCTGGCCGCATACGCCCCTGGATAGGCAACGGGGACAGCAGAGGCCTGCTTCAGGCTTCAGCGTTCCGTACGACATCCCAGGACCGGATATCCACTTCATGCGGAACATCGAGGCCCGATGCCGAGACTCTGGCGTTCCGTTTGTACAGCCAGGGGCGTCGTAGGGCCAGGGATGGCCCGGAGCCGAGCGCCACACGGATGTGCTTGCAGCGTACCCTGGCTGTACAAACGGAACGCCAGAGTCGCAACGGATATGGATGCGGACCACAGAATACCTTCAGAAGAAGTTTGCTTAATCTTTAATTTCCGGTAATCTTTATTACCGGAAATTAGAAAAACCCTCATGCGACCTTTAAAATTCGCAATATTTCCCTTGTTATACAGTTGAATAAGACAGAATTTTAAAGTGTTGGATTAACAAATATTGATTGTGATGAAACCTCCTGTTCCGTTCTTCGACACCCTGCAGGAAATGCAGAACCCGCACCGGCATCCGATCACCAGCGTCACGCACCTGGTCACCGAACACCCGGCGCAGGCTGTCAGCGACTACCAGTACGCCAGCGAATTCATCTACAGCTATCGCGGCAGCCCCGACACCTTTTCCACCTACCGCCGCGAAATCGAACACTTCCTGCACTGGTGCTGGCTGGTGGCGCACAAGGCGCTGCCCGAGGTGGAACGCGAGGACATCGAGGCCTACATCGAATTTGCCCGCAAACCGCCCCGCGGCTGGATCGGCGATCGCAACGTGGCGCGCTTCGTCCAGGCCGGCGGCGAGCGTGTGCCGAATGCGGAATGGCGCCCCTACGTTACCGCCACCAAGGATGGCCAGGGCGGCTACGCCTTGTCGCAAAGCGCCATCCAGGCCATGTTTTCGGTGCTGAGCAGCTTCTTCAACTACCTTATCCAGGAAGACTACCGCGCCTCCAATCCGGTGGCGCAGATGCGCCAGAAGAGCAAGTTTCTGCGCAAGACCCAGGGCGCCAAGCCGATCCGGCGCCTGTCCGAATTGCAGTGGTCCTACGTGATCGAGGCGGCGGAAACGCTTGCCGCGGCGGAACCCGCGGTGCATGAGCGCACGCTGTTCATCATGAATGCGCTGTTCGGCATGTACCTGCGTATTTCGGAATTGACGGAAACCTCACGCTGGGTGCCCTCCATGGGCGATTTCGAGCGCGATCTGGATGGCAACTGGTGGTTCCGTACCGTGGGCAAGGGCAACAAGGAACGCCTGGTGTCGGTGAGCGACACGATGCTCGGCGCCCTGCGTCGCTATCGCCGTTCGCGCGGTCTGTCGGAATTGCCGCCGCCGGGTGATGCCGCGCCGCTCATCCACAAGAACCGCGGCCAGGGAGGCATTGCCAGCACGCGGCAGATACGCAGTATCGTGCAGTTGTGCTTCGATCAGGCCGAACAGGCGCTGCATCGCGACGGCTTCAGCGACGATGCCGAACAATTGCAGGCCGCCACGGTGCATTGGCTGCGGCACACCGGCATTTCCGAAGACGTCAAGTTCCGCCCGCGGGAACATGTGCGCGACGATGCCGGTCATGGTTCAAGTGCCATTACCGACCGCTATATCGACGTGCAATTGCGTGAACGGCACGCGTCGGCGCGTAAAAAAATTATTAAGCCCGATTGAGAAAATCGATGATTGTTGGGGTCAAATAAGGTAGTTTACGGGCGTCGGTATGTACTCAAGTACCGGAAAAACAAGCCCTTACACGTTTTCAACGTTTTTAGGCAGGAATACGCAGTGAATATAGCGAAGCACATCACACTGACGAACTCCACCGGCAAGGCGCCCCACTCCGCTCCCTTGCTTACCCTGGCACGGTATCTGCGCCCGCTACTGTTGTTGCCCGTGTTGTCCATGCCATTGGCACAGGCGCAGGCGCCGCTTTACCTGCCGGCCGACATCCCGCTCGACGCCGAACAGATATTCCATCCCACGGCGCCCGCCAACGACTACGCGCGCACCACCCGCTCCATCCTCGATGAACTGCGGCGCAACCATTATTCGGAAATCCACGTCGACGATGCGTTTTCGAGCACATTGCTCGACAGCTACATCAAAAGCCTCGATGGCGCGCGCATGTATTTCACCCAGGCCGACATCGACGAATTCGAACAGTACCGCGACACGCTGGACGACCTGCTGCTCAAGGGCGATACCGAAGCCGGCTTCACCATCTTCAACCGCTATCAGGAACGCCTGATCGAACGGTTGGTGTATTCGATCGAACGCGTGGAGCAGGATCAGGAACCTTTTGATTTCACCGCCGACGAAAGCATGATTCTCGACCGCGCCAAGGCGCCTTGGCCGACCGACCGTGCCGAACTCGAGGATCTGTGGCGCAAGCAGGTGAAAAGCAGCGTGCTCAGCCTCAAGCTCACCGACAAGGAACTGCCGGAAATCCGCGAGCTGTTGAGCAAGCGCTTCCGCTCGCAGCTGAGCCAGGTGCTCAAGACCAACAGTCTGGACGTCTACCAGCGCTACATGGACGCCATGACCATGACGTTCGACCCGCACACGCAATACTACGCGCCGCGGGCGGCGGAAAATTTCAACATGAGCATGCGGCTGTCGCTGGAAGGCATCGGCGCGGTGCTCACCACCGAAGATGAATACACCAAGGTGGTCAGTATCGTCAGCGGCGGACCGGCCGACGTGAGCGGCCAGTTGCATCCGTCCGACCGCATCGTCGGCGTGGCGCAGGGCGACGAGCCTTTCGTGGACATCATCGGCTGGCGCGTGGACGACGTGGTGCAGCTGATCCGCGGCGAAAAAGGCTCGGTGGTGCGGCTGAACGTCATGCCGAACGGCAGCCCCGGCATCGACAGCAAAACCGTCAGCATCACCCGCGACACCGTCAAGCTGGAGGAATCCTCGGCCAAGAGCGAAATCGTGGAAGTGGAATACGATGGCGGAACACATCGCATCGGCGTGATCACCCTACCCACCTTCTACATCGATTTCGAGGCTTTGCAGCGCCGCGATCCCAATTACCGCAGCAGCACGCGCGACGTGCGTGCCCTGCTCGATAAGCTCAAACAGGAAAACGTGGAAGGCGTGGTGGTGGATCTGCGCCGCAACGGCGGGGGCTCGCTGAGCGAGGCCAATTCGTTGGTGGGCCTGTTCATCCGCCGCGGTCCCACGGTACAGGTGCGCGATGCCGAGGGTACGCCGATCGTGCAGGGCGATTCCGATCCGGAAATCGTCTACGACGGCCCGATGGCGGTATTGGTCAACCGTTTGAGCGCTTCGGCCTCGGAGATTTTCGCGGGCGCCATCCAGGACTACCAGCGCGGCCTCGTGCTCGGCAGCCAGACCTTCGGCAAGGGCACCGTGCAGGAACTGATTCCGCTTGGCGATGGCCAGATCAAGATCACCCGCGCCAAGTTCTATCGCATCTCGGGCGAGTCCACCCAGCACAAGGGCGTAACGCCGGACATCCTGTTCCCGGACATCTTCTCCGTGTCTCCTGACATCGGCGAAAGCGCGCTGCCCACTGCCCTGCCCTGGGACACCATCGCACCGAACTACTATCGCCCCTATGCCGATCTGAAACCGCTCATTCCTGAACTGGAAAAACGGCACGAGACGCGCATTGCCACGGACCCCGATTTCATCTTCCTCAACGCTGAAATCGCCAAGGCGGTGGAAAGCCGCGACAAGAACACGATAACGCTCAATGAGCAGCAGTTGCTTGCCGAGCGTGAGGCCGATGACGCGTGGCGCCTGCAGATCGAAAACGACCGTCGCATTGCCAAGGGTCAGGAACCACTGGCGGACATCGACGCGCTGAAGGCCGAAAATGGCGAAGATGGTGAAGGCCTGGAAAATTCCGATCCCGAGGCACTGGCGCTGGCGGGCGAAGAGGACAAGGACGCCGATGACGAACCCGATCCCTACCTGCTCGAAAGCGGCCGCGTGCTGCTCGACATGGTGGGTATGCAGGGCAAAGGTCCGCTCAAGCTGGTGCAGTCGCGCCAATAATACCCGGATAATATTGACAGCTTATTTCATCCGGGTAAAATAAGCCCTCCATCCCTGGAGGGCTTTTCATGTCTTTTTCCTCACCGCGATATACCGCCTTTACCGGCGAACGTTTGCTTGCCTCCGCCCCGCCCGGCGAACTCGCCTTGCTGGTGCGCAAGGCGCTGGCGCAGGCGGATGCCGCCCCCATCCTGATCTTTGACGATCACAACGGACGCCAGGTGGACTTGGACCTGCGCGGCACGGACGATGAAGTTCTTGCCCGGTTGCAGCCCACGCCGCCCCCCGAAACGGAGGCAGCCCCACGTCAGGCGGGACGCCCTCGCCTTGGCGTGGTTGCCCGCGAAGTCACTTTGCTGCCACGGCATTGGGAATGGTTGCAAAGCCAGCCTGGCGGTGCCTCCGCCGCCTTGCGCCGGCTGGTGGACACCGCACGCAAACAGCCGGAGGGCACCACGCAAGGCCGGCGCGAAGCGCAGCAGGCGGCCGACCGATTCATGCTGGCGATGCTGGGCAACCAGGCAGGTTACGAGGAAGCGGCGCGTGCGCTGTATGCCGGGGATCAGACGCGTTTTTTTGCCCTGAACGAAGCCTGGCCCGCCGATCTGCGCGACTATGCACGGCGGCTGGCGGCACCGGCCTTTGCGTAAGCCTTGTATGAACACTCTACTTTCATCAATCAGTTCTGATATATTAATCATCAATTTAAACGCATTATTCTTTAAATTTGATGGATCAGCTATGAGAAAGCCATGCTGACGGCTGCGCAGCTGCGTGCCGCCCGTGCCTTGCTTGGCATCGACCAGCGCCAGCTCGCCGAGCTGGCGGGCGTGTCGGTGCCCACCATCCAACGCATGGAAGGCAGCGAAGGTAACGTGCGCGGTGTCATCGAAACCCTGATCAAGGTGGTCGAGGCGCTGGATCGCGCCGGCATCGAACTGCTCGCCGACAATGCCCCAAGCACCGGCGGTGGCCGTGGCGTGCGCCTGAAAGCGCCGCCCTGACGATTTACTTCACAAGCGTTCAAAAATTCCCACGCTGACATCGAGCGGCCGACGCTCCCTTGCCAGGCGGCAAGAAGGATCCTCAATGGTTGCCACACCCCACAAAGCCGGTTTTCTGGAACTCTATTCGCCCAAGCTCGTCACGGTGCTGAAGGAAGGCTATGGGCTGACACAGCTCAAGGCCGACGCCCTTTCCGGCCTGACGGTGGCCATCGTGGCGCTACCGCTGTCCATGGCGATCGCCATCGCCTCGGGCGTGACGCCCGACCGCGGCCTGTATACGTCCATCGTGGGTGGCTTCATCGTTTCCGCCTTCGGCGGCAGCCGTTTCCAGATCGGCGGACCGGCCGGCGCGTTCATCGTGCTGGTGTCGGCCACGGTGGCGCAGCACGGGCTGGAGGGTTTGCTGCTTGCCACTTTCCTGTCGGGCCTGCTGCTTGCGGCGGTGGGACTGCTGCGGCTCGGCACGTTCATCAAGTACATGCCCTACCCGGTCACCGTCGGCTTTACCGCCGGGATCGCGGTGATCATCTTCGCCAGCCAGATCAAAGATCTGTTGGGCCTTGGCCTAGCGGAGGAACCGGCACCGCTCTTGCCCAAACTGCAGGCGCTCGCGGGCGCCCTGCCCAGTTTCAACGTGGCGGCAATCGCCATCGCTGCGCTTACCATCGGCCTGATTGCCGTGACACGGCGCTATCGGCCGCTGTGGCCCGCTTTTCTCATCGCGGTCACCATGACATCTCTCATCGCTGCCCTGGCAGGGTTGCCGGTGGAAACCATCGGCACGCGTTTCGGCGGCATCCCGCAGACCTTGCCGATGCCGCGCCTGCCGGAATTTTCCTACGCGCAGGTGGCGGCGGTGTTGCCGAACGCGTTCGCCTTTGCCTTGCTTGGCTGTATCGAAAGCCTGCTGTCCGCGGTGGTGGCCGATTCCATGACCGGGCGCCGCCACCGCTCCAACTGCGAACTGGTGGCCCAGGGCCTGGCCAACCTGGCATCGCCCCTGTTCGGCGGCATCTGCGTGACCGGCAACATTGCGCGCACGGCCGCCAACGTGCGCTCCGGCGCGCGCGGCCCTGTTTCCGGCATGCTGCATGCGCTGTTCCTGTTGCTGTTCATGCTGGTGGCGGCGCCGCTGGCGGCCTACATCCCGTTGGCGGCGCTTGCCGGCGTACTGGCGGTGGTGGCCTGGAACATGGCCGAGAAACATGCATTCGCCACGTTGCTGCGCGCCTCGCGCGCCGATGCGGCGGTACTGTTGCTTACCTTCGTACTGGTGATCTTCCGTGATCTGAGCACCGGCATCCTGGTGGGATTCTCGTTGAGTGTGCTGCTGTTCCTGCAACGCATGGCGCAGACGGTGGACGTGGAGAGCGGTCTGCCGCTCATCGCGGAGGATCAGGCCGACGGCAGCAACGGCGGCGAGCGCGGCCGCTACGATGCCACGTTGGCCAGCGACCGCGACGTGGCGGTGGTGCGGCTCTCGGGTGCGTTTTTCTTCGGTGCGGCGGGCGCGGTGAGCATGGCGCTCGACAGCATCGCCGATCAGCCGAATGCGTACGTCATCGACCTGTCCGCCGTGTCGATGCTCGATTCCACCGGCGCCGCCACGCTCAACGGCTTCATCCGCAAGGCGCAGCGCCATGGCGCATCGGTTTATCTTGCCGGAGCCGCGCGTCCCTTGCGGCGCACCCTGCTGAGCCAGGGTATCAGTCGCTCGAAAGTCTATTTCCGCCGCAGCGTGAAGCTGGCGCTGGCGTCGATACGCAAAAGAACCGCGGCGCAGACTGAAGCGCAAACAGCAGTTTCGGCGTAGCAGGATTGCAGTGGGTTGCGTTCGAGCATTCCATCCAATGCAGTGAATCGCCCGCGCAGCACTTGCACTCAAGCGTGGGTATCGTTGCGTCCCTCGGCCATCAACAGCGCGATCTCCGCCGATGCCCCGCAGATTCCCACTGCGTTTTGTACTAGAGTCGGCTATCGCACATGCAATGGAGACATGCCATGCAACATTCCCTGATCGCCGCAGGCTGCCTGTCGCTGCTGTTCATGGCCGGTGGCTGCGCGCCATTGACGGAACAGGCAGGTGTCGCTGACGCCGCGCACAATTCCCGCAACGCACTCGACTGGGCCGGCACCTATCGAGGCGTCCTGCCCTGCGCCGATTGCGAAGGCATCGAAACCGTCGTCACGCTGAATGCGGACGGCACCTACACCGGCAGCACGCGCTATCTGGGAGAACGCGGACTGGATACCGATGATGAACAGGGTACTTTTCAATGGGACGAAGGCGGCAATGCGATCAGCCTGTCGGGCGGCGATCCTGCCCGCTATCAGGTTGGCGAAAACCGCCTCACGCGCCTGGCGCTCGACGGCTCGGTGATTACCGGCGTGCTTGCCGAGCACTATGTGCTGACGAAGCTGATGGGCGACGTTACCGAGAGATACTGGAAGCTGGTGGAACTGCACGGCCAGCCGGTTACCGCGCTGGAACAGGAACCCCACTTCATCCTCAAGGTGGCGGAAAACCGCGTTACCGGTTTTGCGGGCTGCAACGGCTTCAGCGGAAGTTATACGCTCGATGCCGCAAATGCGCGCCTGAGTTTTGGTCAATTGGCCATGACCCGCAAATTCTGCAGCGTGGGCATGGAGGTTGAACGAAGCTTCAGCGAAGTATTGGAACAGGCAGACAGCTATTTCCTGGAAGGAAACAGCCTGACGCTCAACCGCGCCAGCCTGATGCCACTGGCGCGGTTCGAAGCTGTTTATCTGCAGTGAGGCGCTAGCCTGGTGAAGTACCATCCGGAAGGCACAGTTCCACCAGCAGGAGCAGCCCCCTCCCCGTTCATTTTTCGGGACCGACCACCGCAAACCACGCGCCCTGCGGATCCTGGGCTACCACGATATAAGCGGGCCCAGGCACTTCGCTTGGCCCGTGGTGCACCGACCCGCCGGCTGCCTTGATGGCGTCCACGACAGCCGTCGTCTTGCCGGCAACGCCAAAATACGGGAGCCAGGCCGGCACCGGCGACCCTCCTAGGCCCATGATGGCGCCGATATCCACGCCCTTGCGGCGGACCAGCTGATAAGTGCCCATGGCTCCCATGTCCATCGCTTCACCCTGGGTCCAGCCGAACAGATCCAGATAGAAGGTCAGTGCGGCCTGCGGGTCGCTCGACATCAATTCGTTCCAGTTGCCGTGTCCGGCCTTTTTCTGGTTGAACGCGCCCTCGCCGGCCTCGGCCTTGGCGCGGTCCGCCTCGCTCATCCGGCTCATGTCGGGTTGCAGCAGGCCGAAGGCGGCGCCCTGCGGATCGAGGACCACCGCGTAACGGCCGGTTCCCGGAATGTCGGCCGGCCCTTTCAGGACCTTGCCGCCCGCCGCGGTGACGGTGGCAACGCTTTTGTCGCAGTCGTCGGCGGCGAAATAGATCAGCCAGTTCGGCGGCGGGCTTGCTTCCTGCGTGGCGGTGGACATCAATCCGGCCACCATGTCCTCTTTGGCTTTGGCCAGGCGATAGTCGAAACCCTCCACGCCGGCATCGACCACCTGCCATCCAAGAATCCGCTGGTAGAATGCAGCGGCACCGTCCAGATCGCGGGTACCCAATTCGTACCAACAGGGATTGCCTTGATAGCTCATTGTTTTCCCCCTTTCGCCGAATCGAATACAGGCTCGAAGCCGCCCCACATCATGCGCATGCCGTCGAAGGGCATTTCCGGAAATTCCTTCCCTTCCATGCCTGCCATCATGGCCGCGGCAGCCGCATCGCAGGTGGCTTTATCGGGCCATGCGACCCAACTGAACATCGGCACCTCGCCGGCTTCCGCCTTGCTGGCGCGATAGAAGTCGGTCTGTTTGCCGTGCGGCACGTCCACTCCCCAGGCCTCGACCATGCCGAGACATCCATGGGGCCGAAAGGCGCTTTCCCACGCGGATCCCGCCATGTCGCCGTAGGCGCTTTTGTTCTTCTCGGGTACCGCCAATGCGAAGCCCTGGATGTAGCCCGCGCCTCTGTCGGTTCCCTGCGCAAAGATCGGTTCGAAGCCGCCGAATATCATGCGGCTGCCATCGAAGGGCATCTGCGGCATTGCCTGCATGGCCGGATCGCTCTGCATCTTTTGCCAGGCGCTGTCCGCGGTAGCCTTGTCCGGCCACTCGATCCAGGAAAAGGCCACTGTTTCGTCGTCCTTGGCGTTCACGGCGCCATACAGGTCGGTGACCTTGCCTTTTGGAATGTCGACACCCCAACTCTCGATCATGCGGGTGGCGCCGTAGGGCTGAAACAGCACCCAGGTGGCCTTGGCGTGATCGATGAACTGCTGTTTGTTGGCGGCCGGAACGGCCGCGATCGAGCCGGTGTAGTAGGTCATGGAATGTTGCCTCTCTTGATCATCGTCTCCATGGCCGCAGCTTGAATGCTTGAATATTAAAAAACAACCATTAGTATGGAAATATGACTAAAAAAACGGAAATCTCACGCCTGCGCTACGACGAAGGCTGCCTGGCGGTTCATGCGCTCAACCAGATCGGCGATCGCTGGGCCCTGCTCGTGGTTCGGGAACTGATGTTCACGCCCAAGCGCTTCCAGATGATCCGCGCTGGCCTGCCGGGCATCACCGCGGGGGTGCTGACCTCGCGCCTGGCGCAGCTGCAGGAAGTCGGCGTCGTTGTGCACGACGCCGGGTTGGGCGTCTATGCGTTGACTGACGCCGGGCGTGGTCTTTTGCCGGTGCTGCAGGCGCTGTGCCGCTGGGCGCTCACCATTCCCGGGCATGACCCTTCGCGCTTCATCAGCCCCACCGCGCTGATGATCTCGATGGGCGTGAACCTGCAGCGCAAGCAGGCGCAGGACCGCACGCTGCTGGCGGGTTTCGATTTCGGCAAGGAAGCGTTCGAGGCGCGTCTCAAGAATGGCGACCTCATCACCAAAGCGGTTTCCCGCGCCGAGGCACCGTTCGTCCTGAAGGCGAACGGCAACGCCATGGCTGCCGCCGTCTACGGCAGGAAGCCCCTGTCGCAACTGCTTGCCAAGGGCATTATCGAGATACAGGGAGACGGCGCGGCCGCGCAGGATTTCGTCGACCTTTTCAGGCTTGAGCCACAGCCTTGAGCGTATTTATGAAACAGCCTTGAGCGTGTTTATGAAGCAGCCCTGAGCGTATTTATGAAACAGCCTTGAGCTGTGTTTATGAAACAGCCTCAAGCGGCTTTTTTGAACAGCTTTGAGAAGAGGCCGCTACAACAACGGCCCCAGCGCGGCAAAGGCATTCAGCCAGATGCGCTTGTAGACCGGCCAGCGGCGCACCTCCTTGGGATCGATCAGCACTGATTGCGCCACGTAGGCCAATTGGCGCGCGCGGATTGCCGCGCTCAGCTGCGGATCGTGCAGCAGAACGTCGTTCTCGAAATTCAAGTCGAAACTGCGGATGTCGAGATTGGACGAGCCCATGAAGGTCATCCTGCCATCGACGGTCAGGATTTTGGCGTGCAACAGCCCACCCTGATATTCGGCGATGGTCACGCCTGCCCGCGTCAGCAAGGGATAGTAGGAACGGCTGGCATGCCCCACGAAACCGGAATCGTTGCGATGCGGCACGATCAGCGTCACCTTGACGCCGGAAAACGCCGCGCCAAGCAGCGCCGCGCATACCACCTCCCCCGGCACGAAATAAGGCGTGGTGATGATCAGTTCCTCGCGCGCCGCGAAGATCAGCCGCGAAAACAACTGTGCGGTCACGTTGCGGTTGACCATGGGGCCGGTGCCCACCACCTGCGCACCGAAGCCGTCCTCGAACACCGGCGGTTCCCGGGTGAAGTGCGTCACGTCCTCGTCGCGGTACCGCAGCCAATCCTGCGCGAACAACAGGTTCATCTGCAGTGCCACCGGCCCTTCCAGGCGCACCATGATGTCGACCCAGGGCGCGAAGCGCCGTTTCGGCAAAAAGGCGGCATCGGCGCAGTTCTGGCTGCCGCAATGGCAGATTCGTCCGTCGATCACGGTGATCTTGCGGTGATTGCGCAGATCGAGGCGCCGCTGGAACATCACCTGCCAGGGCTTGTCGATCGGCAGCGCCACCACGGTGTGAATGCCGGCCTGCTGCAATTTGCGCCAGGTGGCGGAGGCGATGAAGCGGCGTGATCCCAGCGCATCCACCATGGCGCGGCAGCGAACGCCGCGTCCGGCGGCACGGATCAGCGCCTCGGCCACCGCGCGGCCGGTGTCGTCATCGAGCCAGATGTAATAAAGCACGTTGATCGATTCCCGCGCCGCGTCCATGTCATCGAGCATCCGCTGACGCGCGCCGGCAGGGCTGTCCAACAGTTCGGAGCGATTGCCGCCGCAAACGCCGAAGCCGTTGATCGATGCCGCAAAAGCGCTGGCCTGTCCCCACTTTTTGGCATTGCGCGGTTCACCGCTGGCCACCACGTGGTCGCCGACCCTATGCATGACGCGCGACGCCTTCGCCCGTTCCCCTTTGCCGAAATAGATTTCCCCGATCAGCAGATAGGCCACGGCGCCAAGAAACGGCAGCGCCAGCAGCAGGAACACCCAGGCCGTTCGCGTCGAAGTATTGAGCTGCGGCCGCGCCAGCACGCGCAGCGTCACGGCGGAAAAGAGCGCCAGATGGCTCAGGGTCAGGATGGTTAGCAGCATGTCCCGCTTCCGCAGAGGCGCCTGCTGGCTTACGTGGAGCCGGCATTCGTCGAAGGAATAACAGCCTGGTGCCGTACTACGCCGTCATGCGTAATGGAGAAATTGGCGGAGGGGGAGAGATTCGAACTCTCGGTAGGCTCGCACCTACGCCGGTTTTCAAGACCGGTGCATTCAACCGCTCTGCCACCCCTCCGTGAAGCGGCGAATGGTACAACAAGGCCCCGTCCAGGCAAACCGCGCGCTTGCAAACGGTGGCGCGGCAGGTAACATTCAGGGCTGTAATCACACTGAGGAGTGAGCCATGAAAGACGCTGCCCATGATCTGCCCTATGCCCAGGGTTCCGCCGCGCTCGGCGCGCTGAACGCCAGCAAGGTATTGCGCAACACCTATCTGCTTTTGGCGCTCACCATCCTGTTCAGCGCAGTCTGCGCGGCCATCGGCACCAGCCTGGAACTGGGCCGCGGCGCGTACTGGATGCTGTTCATCGCCAGCTTCGCCTCGCTGTTCTGGGTACATAAGGTGGCCGACAGCGGCCAGGGCCTGGTGGCGGTATTCGTGTTCACCGGTTTGATGGGCCTTACGCTCGGCCCTATCCTCAATGCCTATCTGGCGCTGCCCGGCGGCGGTGCCCTGGTGTTCCAGGCGCTGTCCGGTACCGCACTGGTGTTCTTCGCCCTGTCCGGCTACGTGCTGGTCAGCCGCAAGGACTTCAGCTTCATGCAAGGCTTCCTCATGACGGGGCTGGTGGTCATGGTGGTGGCGATGATCGCCAACCTGTTCCTGAACATTCCCCTGCTGAACCTGGCCTTCCCGGCACTGGTGGTGCTGCTGATGAGCGGCCTGATTCTGTTCGACACCAGCCGCATCATCCATGGCGGCGAAACCAACTACATCCGCGCCACCGTCAGTCTTTACCTGAGCGTATACAACATCTTCGTCAGCCTGCTGCAGTTGATGGGCGGCATGGGCGAGGATTGAACGCAAATCTGCAAAACACTGCTGACGGCTCGGGCGTTGTCTTGCCATGAGCCGTTTCAGCATTCTGATTCAGGAAGCGCCCTATACCGCGCAAGCGGCAACCAGCGCCCTGCACTTTACCTGCGCCGTACTGGCGCAGGGGCATGAAATCTACCGCTTGTTCTTCTATCAGGGTGGCGTACTCAACGCCTCCTCCCTGATCGTGCCGCCGCAGGACGAATTGCATCTTCCCCGTGCCTGGCAGCAACTCGTGACCGAACACCAACTCGACGCCGTGGTATGCGTGTCGTCCGCATTGCGGTACGGCGTGCTGAGCGCAGAGGAAGCCGATCGCTACGAACGCGGCCAGGGCAGTCTGCTGCCCGGTTTCAGCATCGGCGGACTCGGACAATGGGTGGAAGCCATGTTGCTGGCCGATCGCCACCTCGCGTTCAAGGCCTGAGTCATGGCCACGCCCTCTCCCCGCCGCTTTCTGTTCCTGGTGAGCTGCAGCCCCTGGCAGCCGCGTGCGCAGGCCTTGCTGGACCTGCTGATGACCACGGCGGTGCTGGATCAGGAAGTACACCTGTGCTTCTGGGGCGATGGCGTATTGCACTTGCTGGAACAGCAGGATGGCACCGATCTGCAACTGAAGACGCTGGCGCGGCAGCTGCCGGCGCTGGAGCTCTACGGGGTGACTCACGTTTATGCCGAACGCGAGGCGCTGCATCGCCATGGCCTGGACACAAACGCCCTGTTGCTGCCCTCGCCCACACTGCTCGATCAAGCTGGCCTGCGGCAACTGATGCAGCAGTGCGAGATCGTGGAGCATTGCGGATGAACACCCTGTTCGTGCTCAATCGTCACGACACCGACACCCTTGCCGCGTGCCAGGCCTGCCTGCATGCCGGCGATGCACTGCTCCTGATGGAAGAGGCCGTGTACCTTCTGCTGGATAAACGGGATGTGGTTCAAAGTATTGACAATTTCCCCGCCTTTGCCCTGTCCGGCGATTTGGTGGCCAGGGGAATATCTGCCAAAATCCCTCCCCGGGTCGAATGCGTCGACTATGCCGGATTCGTGGCGCTGACCCTGCGTTTCGACCGCATCATAACCTGGTAACCGCCAAGGAGCGCGCCCGGCTCCCGGCGTTCTACCCTCTTCTGTTGTTGCAATTCTTGCGAGGCTTTCATGGGGCAGATTTTGACAGTTTCCAATAAGTCGATCCTGCTCGACAGGGATGGCTACCTGGAACATCTGAACGATTGGAGCGAAGACGTAGCCCACACCCTGGCGATGCAGCACGACGTGGAATTGACTCTCGAGCATTGGGAAATTCTCAACCTCATCCGTGATTTTCACAGCCGCCGCGGGATTTCCCCGATCATGCGCATCCTGGTAAAGCTGGTGGAAGTCGAACTGGGGCCCGACAAGGGCAACAGCCTCTATTTGATGAAACTCTTCCCTGGCAGCCCGGCCCGGGTCGCCAGTAAAATCGCCGGGCTGCCCCGACCGCACAACTGTCTTTGAATTCCGGGGTCCGCGACACCGGTATTGCACTATGACGATGGTTCCGGGTGACATCGCACATGTCATCGCCCTTCCCTATTCCCTGAGCATCGAGGCCTGGTACGAGGCCTTGCGCGACAAACGCCTGCCGCAGCTGTATTGCAGCGGCGACGGCAGCCATCCCGCCGGCAACGTGGACTTCGTCTGCGCCGACCCGCTTGCCATCGTGCAGCATCACCGCGGTCGCACCCGCGTGCTGGACTGCCTCGACGGCAGCGTGGTCGAGGACGACAGCGCGCCGTTCCAGGCGCTTGCCGCCTGCTGTCCCATACAACCGCGGGCAAGCGAGCCCGAACTGCTGTTCACCGGCGGTGCCGCCGGCTATTTCGGCTATGAACTGCTGCATGGCCAGAACCGCATCGCGCGCGACATGGCGGCTGACGAGGCGGACATCGCTGCGCCCGACATGCTGGTGGGCATCTACGACTGGGTGATCCAGCGCGATCATCGCCGGCAACAGAGCCGCCTGATCGTGCGGCGCACCACGCCCGCGCGCGAGGCCGCGATACTCGCCACCGCACAGTCGCTGGCGCAAACGCCACACGTGCCGCGCCGCCGCGAGGATTTCCGTCTGTTGTCGCCATTCCGCTCCAACTTCACCCGCGAGGAATACCTGTCGCGCTTCCAGCGCGTGATCGACTACATCCATGCCGGCGACTGCTACCAGGTCAACCTCGCGCAATGCTTCACCGCCACCTGCGCGGGCGATGGCTGGCAGGCCTTCAAACAACTGCAACAGCGCGCGCAGGCGCCCTTTGCCGCCTTTATCGAGCACGAGGCGCTGCAGGTACTCAGTTTTTCGCCGGAACGCTTCCTGCAGGTGCGCGAGGGCCGCGTGTTGACCCAGCCGATCAAGGGCACCCGCCCCCGCAGTGCCGAGCCGGCGCAGGATCTGGCCAACCGCCTCGATCTGGAAGGCAGCGCCAAGGATCGCGCGGAAAACCTGATGATCGTGGATTTGTTGCGCAACGACCTGGGGCGCGTCTGCCGCTTCGGCTCGGTGGCGGTCGACAAGCTGTTCGAAACGCAGAGCTTCACCAACGTGCATCACCTGGTGAGCACGATCAGCGGCGTTCTGGAACGGCCGCAGGATGTATATCGCCTGATTGAAGCCGGTTTTCCGGGCGGCTCCATCACCGGCACGCCCAAGATCCGCGCCATGGAAATCATCGGCGAACTGGAAACGCGGCCGCGCTCGGTCTATTGCGGCGCCATCGGCTGGGTGGACTGCAACGGCAACATGGACAGCAACGTCGCCATCCGCACGCTGGTGCGCGAAGGTGACCGCATCCATGCCTGGGGCGGCGGTGGACTGGTGGCCGATTCTGTCGGCGCGGAGGAATACCAGGAAACCCTCGACAAGATTTCCATGTTCATCGACAACCTGTAGAAAAAATTGCCGGGAGCAATTTTTCGCGCTGCGTCAGCAGCGTCCCCGCAGGGGTGGCGGCCATGGATGGCTGCCATAAAAGGCCCCGGAGCACAGTCATGCTCCGGGGTTGTCCGCGTTCAGGGAATGTCGAAGCTGCTCGCCAGGCGGAACTGTTGCTGCAATTCCTCGTAGGTCTGCACCGCGGGAAACTGCGGAAAATCCGCAATCACGTTCGGCGGCGCGTGGAACAGGATGCCGGCGTCCGCTTCGGTGAGCATGGTGGTGTCGTTGTAGGAATCGCCGGCGGCGATCACGCGGTAATTGAGCATGTGAAATGCCTTCACCGCCTGGCGCTTCGGATCCGGCTGGCGCAGCACATAGTTCACCACCGCGCCCTCGGCGTCCGTTTCCAACCGGTGGCAGAGAATCGTGGGATTGCCAAGCGCGCGCATCATCGGCATGACGAATTCGTAGTAGGTATCCGACAGGATCACCACCTGGAAGTACTGGCGTAACCAGGCGATGAAATCGGCGGCGCCTTCGAGCGGTTGCAACGTGGCCACCACTTCCCGTATCTGCGGCAGGCCAAGGCCGTGCTCTTTCAGGATGCCCAGGCGCATTTTCATCAGCTTGTCGTAGTCTGGCTCGTCGCGGGTGGTCATCCGCAGGGCCTCGATGCCGGTTTGCTCGGCTAATCCGATCCAGATTTCCGGGATCAGTACTCCTTCCAGGTCAAGACAGGCAATTTCCACGTAGTTACTCCATTGGTTGCAGGTGGGTGGCAGAAAGGCAAAGCACGACAGCCGATAATCAGCCATCGTTTCTCTGGTTGGCGATGCCGGAGGGCACATGCCCGGTGGCAACGTGTTCGCGCGCCGATTCGCAGTGGCCTTCCTGGTCGTCGAAGAACACGTCGGCGTCGTAGGCGCGCAGGAACGCGCCCTTGTCCAAACCGCCAAGGAACAGCGATTCGTCGATCTTGATGTCCCAGGCGCGCAGCGTATGCACCACTCTGGCGTGGGCCGGCGCGGCGCGCGCGGTGACCAAGGACGTGCGTATCGGTGAATCGTCGGGACCGAATTCGCGCTGCAATTGTTGCAGCGCCGCCAGAAACGGCTTGAACGGCCCACCGCTGAGCGGGGTGCGCGCGGCGGCGCGTTCGCTGCGGGCGAACTCCTCCAGGCCGCGGTTCTTGTAGATGCGTTCGGCTTCGTCGGAAAACAGCACCGCGTCGCCGTCGAAGGCGAAGCGCAATTTGTAATCCACGGTGTTGGCGGTTTTCGAGGGCATGATGGTGGCGGCGGCGATATTGTTGTCCAACGCCTCGCGCACGTCAGGGCCGTTGGTGGACAGGAACAGATGGCTGTTGAAGGCGCTGATGTAGCGGTACGGGCTGGAGCCGCCGCAGAACGCCGCCTTGCTGATCGTCAACCGGTGATGCTCGATGGAATTGAACACACGCAGGCCGGTATCCGCCGTGTTGCGCGACAGCAATATCACTTCCACCCGCGGCTGCCCGAGCAGCGTGTTGATGTTCAACAGCTTTTTCACCAGATGGAAGGCATCGCCCGGTTCCAGCGGTTCTTCCTCGTGTTCGATCTGGTATTGCCGATACGCTTCCACGCCCTGTGTTTCGTAGACGCGGTGGCTTTCGTCGAGGTTGAACAGGGCGCGCGAGGAAATCGCCACCACCAGTTTTTCCTGGGCGGCGCGCGTGCTTGCCAGTGGAAGTTCGTTGCTCATGTCCGGTTGTGACGCTGCTGGGAAATATTCCTGTTTGGCCGAAATGGCGCGGTTGCCACTATGCCGGGCCCCGGCGTACGCGCACAATAGCCGCGCCTGGCCCGGCGGGAGCAACGCCGGCATGATACCTTATGGGGCCACGGACACGACATGCCCGCCGGCACAAAATCGCGTGCCGATACGTTCGGCGCTGTCAGTGAAAAACTTGCACACGAGTATGCTGACGCCCATACGCCTTGAATATGTAGCCTGACTATGTACCTTGAATTCTTCGGCATGCGCGAACTGCCCTTCACGCTGACGCCGAACACCGATTTCTTCATCGATCTCGACGGTCACCACCAGGCATTGGAGGTGATTCTGCTGGCGCTCGCGGGCGGCGAAGGTTTCATCAAGATCACCGGCGAAGTGGGCACCGGCAAGACCCTGCTTTGCCGCCGCCTGCTCAATACGCTTGGCGACGACTACGTCACCGCCTACATTCCCAATCCCTTCCTCACGCCTGACGGTCTCATGCTGGCGCTGGCGGAAGAACTGGAGCTGCCGGTTTCCATCGAAAAGGGCCGTCATCACATCCTGGGGCAGATCAACGCGCACCTGATCAAGCTCAAGCAGGCGGGCAAGAAAGTGGTGTTTCTGCTGGACGAAGCCCAGGCCATGCCGGAAGAAAGCATCGAGGCGCTGCGCCTGTTGACCAACCTGGAAACCGAAAGCGAAAAACTGCTGCAGATCGTACTGTTCGGGCAGCCGGAGCTGAACGACCTGCTCAATCGTGATTCCCTGCGCCAGCTCAGGCAGCGCATCACCTTTACCTACGTACTGCCGGTGCTCACGTCCGAGGAAGTGGCCAGCTACATCAATCATCGCGTGGCGCGTTCGGGATTTCCCGGCATCAACCTGTTCAGCGCCCAAGCCATCGACGCCGTTGCCGAAGCCAGTGCCGGCATTCCCCGGCTGATCAACATTCTGTGCCACAAGGCCCTGCTGGTGGCCTATGGCCGCGGCGAGACCAAGGTAACGCTGGCGCATGCCAACCGCGCCATCGAAGACACCGAGGATGCGCGGATGCTGCATCACTACGCCAATGCCGGCAAGAACGGCCACGACAACCGCACGCTGATCCTGGCCTGCCTGGGTGCAAGCGCCTTTACCCTGCTGGCCGCGTGGCTGCTGCGCTGACACCCGCCGCGCTGTAACGGGCTCCGCTACGGAGGCAGCGTTTTTTCTGACATTGCCATGATCACCGCCGCCGATTCCCATCGCTCTCTCCTCGAGGACATCCTGGCCGCATTCACGGCCAACGAAGGTGTCATCAAGCTTACTGGTCCCGCCGGCAGCGGCAAGAGCGCGATGTGCGGCGCGCTGTTTCAGGCCTTGCGTGCGCAAGGCACGGAAGTGGTGTATTTCCTGGCGCCGCCGCAATCGGTGGAGGCGCTGCAAAATGGCATCGTCGAGCAATTGCAGCTCGATGCCACGCGCAATTTCACCCGCACCTTGACGCATTACCTGCGCAGCCGCGCGGCGCCCTATCGGCACCTGGTATTGATCGTGGACGACGCGCACGGCATGGACGAACCAACGCTCATGGCCGTGCGCATGCTGTGCAACATCCAAAGCCATGACCACGGCCTGGTGCGCGTGGTGCTCAGCGGCAGCCCCGCGCTCGACGCCCTGCTGTGCCTGCCGGTGTACCGTTCGCTGGCGCAGCGTATCGGACAGAGCTTCGTGCTCGCACCGCCTCCCCTTTCCTGAAAGGACTTAAGGAGGCGCTGAATAAAGGCCCGTGGTGGATGCGGTGCGGCATAGCGCCAGATAGTGCGCGATTACCGTTTCCATGCCGAATTCGATGCATTCCACGGTCAGTGCGTGACCGATCGATACTTCCAGAATGCCGCCAAGCGCCAGGAAGTCACCGAGGTTGACCAGGTCGAGATCGTGCCCGGCATTTACGCCAAGTCCAAGCGCCTGGGCGCGCTGCGCCGTGGCCCGGTAGCGCTCCAGCTCCGCCTGCTTGTGGGGGCCGTGATACGCCGCGGCATAGGCTTCGGTGTAAAGTTCGATACGCTGCGATCCCAGCCGCGCCGCCGCTTCCGCCTGGGCCGGTTCGGGATCGAGAAACAGGGCGCTGCGCACCTGTAGTTCCTGCAACCGTTCCAGTACCGGCGTCAGAAACGCCGCCTGCGCCACGCAATCCCAACCGTGATCGGAAGTCAGCTGATCGTCCGTATCCGGCACCAGCGTGCATTGCGTCGGGCGCACGTCCGCGATCAGCGCCAGAAATTCCGGCGAGGGATAACCCTCGATGTTGAACTCCACCGCAGGATGGTCCTGCAGCAACTCCGCCAGCGCGTAGGCGTCGCGGCGCTTGATGTGGCGTTCGTCCGGGCGCGGATGGATGGTGAGCCCGGCCACGCCAAGCGCAATGAAGCGCCGGGCGAAGTCCAGCAGATCCGGATAGTTGCGTCCGCGCGAATTGCGCAGCAGAGCCAGCTTGTTGAGGTTGACACTCAGCGCGGTCATGCGCTTACCCCTTCTCGTTTCGGAGCGGTCATCGGCTCACACTTTTTCGTTGTGGTCGGGCCAGATGAAACCGATCGGGTGCGGTTCCTCCTCCTGCTCGCCATCCACTTGCATGGCGTGGCAGATGAGCTGCACCGTGTTCTGGTGCGCCAGGATGGAACAGGGGCTGTCGCCAAGCAGGCCCTCGATGCGGATGCCGTCGAAGCTGACCTGCGCCAGCGAATGCACCTGTACCTGCATGCCGCCATGCAGAATGGCGACGATGGCCGGATAGTAATTGGGCGGCAACTGTGCGCTCCAGGCCTTGGCCTCGGCGGCCAGCGCCTTGAGCAGCACGCCGGCGCTGCGGAATTCGTAGCTGTCTTCCTCGCTGCAATCGATCGGACACAGGTCCTTTTGCGTGACCGGTGGCGGCTTGAAGCCGGGCACGCGGGTCATCTGTTGCGCCAGATAATCGATGAAGCGTTGCGTGGTGGGCGTGTTGCGTGGCACCACCTCGTCGGATTCGAGCGGAGACTGCGGTTCTTGTTCGGGTTTGTTCATGCGTATGGACTACCTTGAAGAGAATTGCATAACGAGGCGCCATGTTAGCAAGAGTTGCCTTTGCCCTGCCTTAGCAAATAAAATGAGATCAATTCTCATTTGCATGCGGGCGCCAGCGCCCTGCGGGAGTTCACTGTGTCGGATCGAGGGCTCGGCCCGCAAACGGACGTCGGCATTCTGTACGGCGAGCATCATGGCTGGCTGCACAAATGGCTGTGGCGACGCCTTGGCAATGCCACGGATGCCGCCGACCTGGCCCACGACGTGTTCCTGCGCCTGATTCTCAAACCGGCGCCCCGCGGCTTCGACAGTTTCGGCGCGACGCGCGCCTACCTGCGCAGCATGGCGCAGGGCCTGTGCATCAACCTGTGGCATCGGCGCGAGATCGAACAGGCCTGGCTCGATACCCTCGCCGCGCGGCCCGAACAATTCGCGCCCTCCCCTGAACGCCAGGCCATGGTGCTGGAAGCCTTGCAGGAAATCAGCGCCATGCTGCTGGATCTGCCGCCAAAGGCGGCGCGCGCATTTCTGCTTGGCGAGGTGTGCCGCATGACCGATCGGGAGGTTGCCGATGAGCTGGGCGTTTCCAGCCGCATGGTGCGCAAATACGTGGCGCAGGTAATGCTGCGCTGTCTGCAGTTGCAGGCCCGCGATACCGCCGCTGCCCTGCTCGATCCCCACCTGGCCTGACCCATGCACCATACCGCTTCGCCAATTGCCGCCGCCGTGTCCGGCGAACCTTCGCACCAGGTGCTGGAACAGGCTGCCGAATGGTATGCCCTCCTACGCTCGGGCGATGCCACCGACAGTGACCGGACGCACTGGCAGGCCTGGCTGGCGCAACAGCCGCAGCACCGCCAGGCCTGGCATTGCGTGGAACAGATCAGCAACCGCTTCGAAAGCCTGCAGGATACCCCCGACCCACGGCGCACCGCGGAAGGACTGTGGACGGCAAACGAGCGGTTGATCAAGCGCCGCCGGCTATTGCGCGGCAGCGCCATCGTGGCCGGCACCGCGCTGCTTGGCTGGCAGACTTTGCCGCCGTCCTCACTGCCGCGTCTGGCGCGTGCCTGGAGCGCCGGGCATCGCAGCGCCACAGGCGAAATCCGCAGCCTTGTCCTAGCCGACGGCACGCAGGTTTGGCTCAATACCGCGGCGGCGTTCGATGAACACTACGACATCAACCAGCGCCTGCTGCAGTTGTGGGCCGGCGAAATCCTCATCGCCACCGCCGGCGATGCGCAGCGTCCCTTCCTGGTGGCCACGCCGCAAGGGAGGCTGCGGGCGCTCGGCACGCGTTTCACCGTGCGGCTGGAGGAAACGCAAACCTTGCTTGCGGTGTTCGAAGGCGCGGTGGAAATCACTACCGCAAGCGGCGCGACAAGCGTGGTCGAGGCGGGCCAACAGCGGCGTTTTTCCACTACCGCGCTTGCCTCCGCCGAACCGGCGGACCTGGCACGCGAAGCCTGGCGCGACGGCATCCTGGTGGCGCGCGACATTCCCTTGCGCGAGGTGGTCGGGGAACTGCGCCGTTATCGCCGGGGTTATCTCGGGCTGGCGCCCGAGGTGGCGGAACTGCGGGTGTTCGGCAACTTTCCCCTGCACGACCCTGACGCCGCCCTGGACCTGCTTGGCTATGCCCTTCCCATCCGCGTCCGGCGCACGCTGCCCTGGTGGGCCAGCATCGACGCCGCCGTGATGCCCTGACGCGCCCTCGCACCTTCTCCAAAAATCGCCTGGAGTGATGCTTGGCGTCGTGCCAGGGACGTCCCGGGTGCTGGCCACAAAAAATTTTCGGAATCAGTTCCGCTTTTTGCCGCTTCGCTTGATTCAGTCAATGAAAGAGCCGCATCGCGACATTCCGGGTACTGCATGGTTTCCTCCCTGCCCATCCCGTGAACGCCGGCGCGCTTGTCATCTTCAATGCCCTCACAGGAAGCCCGGTTCATGTCTTGCCTTCGTTCGTTGTCCGCCCTTTCCTTTTCCTGCTCCCAGCCGTCACGCATTTGCCGCGCGGTCGCGCCGCCGCTCGTGTTGCGTCCGTTGACGCTGAGCCTGCTGCTTGCGACCAGCGTGCTGACGTCAGCGTTTTATCCAGCCAATGCCCTGGCGCAGGCAGGTGCCGCGCCCGCTACCGGCCAACGTGCGCCGACAGAGGCGCTGCGCCGCTACGACATTGCCCCTGGGCCGCTTGCCGACGTGCTGACGCAGTTCTCCACCCAGGCAGGCATTTTCCTGGCGGGCACCTCCGATCTGGCACAGGGCCGGCAAAGCCCCGGCGTGCGCGGCAGCTACAGCATCCCGGCGGCGCTCGATGCGCTGCTGGCCGGCACGGGGCTGATGGCCGAAAGCAACGCGCAGGGCCAATACCGCCTGCGTCCCGTTCCCGCCGGCGCCACCACGCTGCCACCGCTGCGCATTGGCGCCAACACGGAATTCGCCGGCGGGCCGGTGCTCGGCTACCAGGCGCTGCGCAGCGCCACCGCAAGCAAGACCGATACGCCGCTGGTGGAAGTGCCGCAGAGCATCAGCGTGGTGGGACGCGACCAGATGGAGTTTCAGGGCGCGCAATCGGTGCAGCAGGCGGTGCGTTATTCGGCCGGCGTGGCGCCCGCCTTCGGCGACAGCGACAGCCGCACCGACGTCCTGCAGGCGCGCGGCTACTACCTGCGCGATTACCTCGACGGCTCGCGCGTGCCCTTCGGCGCCTACAGCGTGACGCTGCCGCGCGTGGAGCCCTACGGCCTGGAGCGCATCGAAGTGCTCAAGGGGCCGGCCTCGGTGCTTTATGGACAGAATACGCCCGGTGGCATGCTCAACATGGTCACCAAGCGCCCCACGCCGGAACCGGTGCGCGAACTGCAATTGCAAACCGGTAACTACGACCGCCTGCAGGGCGCGGCGGATTTTGCCGGCGCGCTGCCTGGAAGCGGGAACCTGCTGTATCGGCTCACCGGCCTCGTACGCGATGCCAAGGGCAGAACCGATTTCGCGCACGACGAGCATGCCTACCTGGCGCCGGCGCTGACCTGGCTGGCTTCGGACGCTACCAGCATCACGCTGCTGTCGCATTTCCAGCATGACGAGGTGATCAGCGATTACGTGGCGCTGCCGGCACGCGGCACGCTGCGCCCCAATCCCAACGGAGAACTACCGCGCAACCGCTATCCTGGCGAACCCGATTTCGACGCCTTCAACCGCGAGCAGTATTCGCTGAACTATCTGCTGGAACACCGCTTCAATGCCGCACTGTCCTTCAGCCAATCGCTCAAGTACACCGATGTGAGCGTCGATACCCGCGCCACGCCCGGCTATATGCTGCTGCCGGACGACGCCACCATCATGCGGGTGGCCTCGCTTGGCGAAGGCGAATCGAACACCCTGGGTTTCGACAACCGCCTGCAATGGGATCTGGCCCTGGGCGGCATCCAGCACGGTCTGCTGTTAGGCTACGATTACCTGCGGCTCGAAGACCGCTACGACTTCGCCTCCAACCTGATCCACGACCTGAATCTCTATGGCCCGGTGTACGGCGCCGCGCCGATCCCGGCGCTGATTCCCCGCTTCAGCCACGTGCAGGACATGGATCAGCAGGGCCTCTACGCGCAGGACCAGATACGCCTGGACCGCTGGATACTCACCCTGGGCGCCCGCTACGACCGCGTCGACAGCACCATCAACTCGCGCATGGCCGGCACCACCACAGAACAGAACGACGACAAGCTCACTTACCGCCTCGGTCTCAACTACCGCTTCGACAACGGCGTGGTGCCCTTCCTCAGCTATTCGACCTCGTTCGAGGCCACCACCGGCGCCAGCTACGCCGGCGCGGCCTTCAAGCCCGGCACCGGCGATCAGTGGGAAGCAGGCGTGAAATTCCTGTCGCCGGACGAGCGTTATTCGCTGTCGGCCGCGGTGTTCAGCACGGTGCAGCAGAACGTGACGACCCCCGATCCGGATCCGAGCCACGTGGGCTTTTCCGTGCAGACCGGCGAAGTGGAAACGCGGGGCGTGGACGTGGAAGCGAAGCTGCTTGTCAATGAATCGCTCTCGTTGGTGCTGGCCTACGCCTACAACGATACCGAAGTGACCAAAGCCAATCCGGACGGCACCGGCGCCAGCCTGCTCGGCAATCCGCTGCCGCGCACGCCGCGCAGCCAGGCATCGCTGTGGAGCGACTATCGGGTGCGCAGCGGTGCGCTGGCCGGGTTTGGTGTCGGCGGCGGCGTGCGCTACATTGGCCCCAGTTTCGGCGACAACGCCGCCACGCTGGCCATTCCTTCCTATGCCATCGTCGACGCCATGCTGCGCTACGACCTGGGCCAGCTGGATAACGGACTGAACGGTCTTGATTTCAGCCTGAACTTAGCCAACCTGCTCGACAAAAACTACGTGGGCTACTGCGGCAGCGAAACCCAATGTTTCTTCGGGCAAAGCCGCACGCTCTACGCCACCCTGCAGTACCGGTGGTAGGGATGGTGCAGTCTCGCACGGCAGCGCTGTTGCGGCGCCTAACGCTGGCCGTTGCGCTGACTGGTCTGCTGGCTTATTGGCTGACGGCGGCGGTGGCCCGCCTGCTGCCGCTGCCACGCGCGGATGCTGCGATACTGCCCACGTTGCTGGCATTTCCGCTGGCGGTGGTGCTGCTGTTGTGGCTGATGGCCACCGGCCCCTCGCGACGTCGCACGCTCGTACTTGCCCTGCTTGGCGCCGCGGCATTCTGCCTCAGCCGTTATCCGCAATGCGCATGAAGACGGGCGCATTGCAGTCGCTTGCTTGGCTGCATACCTGGAGCGGCCTGGTGGTGGGCTGGCTGCTGTTCGCCGTGTGCTTTACCGGTTCCCTGGCGGTGTTCCATCGCGAAATCAGTCATTGGATGCAGCCCGAGCTGCAGGTGAATGCGGCCGAGGCCGAGCCGTCGCTGCGATTGGGAGAAGCCTATCTGCGCCGGCATGCGGCACAGGCGCCGTTCTGGTCGATCCGTTTGCCATCGGCACAGGAACCGGCGCTGGAATTGTCCTGGCAACAGGATGGCGCCAGCTTCACGCATTTCCTCGACGCGCAAAGCGGCCGGTTACTGGTGCCGCGTCCCAGCGAAGGCGGCGAGTTCCTGGTGGAACTGCACTACAGCTTCCACGCCGGAACGCCGGGGTTGTGGCTGGTGGGCTTGTGCGGCATCGTCATGTTGCTGGCGGGCGGCAGCGGCATCGTCATCCATCGGCGGCTGTTCAAGGATTTCTTCACCTTTCGTCCGCGCGCCGGCGCGCAGCGCAGCTGGCTCGATGCGCACAACCTGCTTGGCGTGTTGGCGCTGCCCTTTCACCTGATGATTGCCTACACGGGGCTCATCGCCAGCGCCTGGACCTTTCTGCCGGCCGCCTTCAATACCTTGTATGACGGCAACCTCTCCGCGTATTTCCTCGAATCGGCGCAAACCCTCATCCAGCCGCCGGAGGCGCAAGCCATGCCGATGGTGTCCTTGACGCAGCTGCTGGCGCAGGCGGAAGCGCATTTTGGAATGGGCCAGGTGGCATCGCTGCTGGTGCTCAATCCGGATCACGGCGGCGCCACCGTGCAGGTGTTGCGCCAGGTTGGGGACCAGGTGGCGCTGGCTGCCGATCGCCTGACCTTCGATGGTATCAGCGGAACACTCCTGCAAGTGGTGGATACCCGCTCGCCCGCGCAGCACAGCTACACCGTGCTGGCGGGACTGCACTATGCGCAGTTCGGCGGCGCGCCGGTGCGCTGGCTGTATTTTTTCCTGGGTCTGGCGAGCTGCGCGATGATCGCCACCGGGCTGGTGCTGTTCAGCATCAAGCGACGCGAGAAACACCAGCGGGACGCGCTTGCGCCAAGCCGTGCGTATGCCGTGATCGAACGCTGCAACGTGCTTGCCGTGGCCGGCTTTTTGAATGGGGTTGCCGCCTATTTCTGGGCCAACCGCTTGCTGCCGCTGTCGCTGCCCGGGCGCGAGGGTTGGGAAATCGCCACGCTCTTTCTGGTGTGGCTGGCCACCCTGCCGCATGCCCTGCTGCGCCCCGCCAGGTGCGCCTGGATCGAGCAATTGGCAAGCGCGGGGCTGTTGTGTCTGTTGCTGCCGCTGCTCAATGGTTTGACCACTGAAGCGCATCTGCTGCATTCGCTGCAACATGGACGCTGGGCGATGGCGAGCGTGGATCTGAGCTTTATGGCAACGGGCGGTTTGCTGATGGGAATTGCGTGGAAGCTTGCCGAAGGCAGGATTTTGGAATGCAAGCGCGGGAGATAGGACGATTTGGTGCCCGGGACCGGGGTCGAACCGGTACGGGGTTTCCCCCGAGGGATTTTAAGTCCCTTGCGTCTACCAATTTCGCCACCCGGGCGGGGTGTGTTCGTACCGGGAGATTGGAGGCTGGAGTCGGAATCGAACCGGCGTACGCGGAGTTGCAGTCCGCTGCATGACCACTCTGCCATCCAGCCTTTGCGAGTGCCGTGAAGGCTGAATTGTGGTGCTGACGCATGACCTGGACCTGGCGTGAGGCGAGGACAAACTGGAGCGGGAAACGAGACTCGAACTCGCGACCCCGACCTTGGCAAGGTCGTGCTCTACCAACTGAGCTATTCCCGCGTTTTTCAGCTTGCCGGTACAGATCAATGCGATCTGCCCAGGTTCCACATTCAGGCTCTATGGCCTGATGCAAGGCGATAAGAATACCGCGCTGCATCTTACCCGGTCGACCGAAATATTATCGGCCTGGGCTCGAAAGAGGCGCCATTCTAATCGGTACGCATTCGATGTCAAGCGTCCGCGGCAACCAAGCGCGCCCTATTTCATGCCCAATTTCAGCTGCGGCCAGGCAGCGCGCAGATACACGCACATCGACCACAAGGTCAGCAGCGCCGCGGCGTTGATCAGCACGTAGCCGGTGCCCCAGATCAGCGCCGGGCCGTTGCGGTCGGTGGCAAGCAGGACGATCAATGCGAGCATCTGCACCGTGGTTTTCACCTTGCCCACCATGCCCACCGCCACGGCGTCGCGCTGGCGCAGTTCGGCCATCCATTCGCGCAATGCGGAGATCATGATTTCGCGCGCCACCATGATGGCCGCCGGAATGATATACCAGGGGCTGGCGTAACTGGCGCCGAGCATCACCAGGGTGATGGCCACCAGCACCTTGTCTGCCACCGGGTCCAGGAACGCGCCGAAGCGCGAGCATTGGTTGAGGCGGCGCGCCATGTAGCCGTCGAGCCAGTCGGTGGCGCAGGCCAGCACGAACACGCCGGACGCCCACAGGTGGTGCGACGGAAACGGCAGGTAGTACACCGTCATGAAGACCGGAATGAGCAGAACGCGCAACAGGGTGAAGAAATTTGCCAGAGTCATGAGTCAGCCACCTTTTGCCCCGATTCTAGCCCATATCCGCGCCAAGCGAGACATTACCCTTGGCACAGTGCTGCTGTATTGCCTTTCAAGCCGATTACGACAAGGGGAAGCGGTGCTCAGGCGCCATGCAGGCGTTCGTAGATGGTTTCGGCCAGCTGTTGGCTGATGCCGCTCACCCGCTGCAGGTCCTCGACGCTGGCGCGGCGGATTTCCTGCTGCCCGCCGAAATGCCGCAGCAATTCGCGCCGTTTCTTCGGCCCCACGCCGGGAATGTCCTCCAGCAGGCTGCGGGTGCGCGCCTTGCCGCGTCGGTTGCGGTGCGCGGTGATGGCGAACCGGTGCGCTTCGTCGCGAATATGCTGCAACAGGTGCAGCGCCGGGCTTTCCACCGGCAGGGCCAGTTCACGATGGCTGCCGCCGAGAATGAGTGTCTCCTGCCCCGCCCGGCGGCTGATGCCCTTGGCGATGCCGAGCAGGCGCACGTTTTCCACGTTCAGCTCGGCCATTATCGCTTCGGCCTGCGTCAGCTGCCCCTTGCCGCCGTCGATCACCAGGAGGTCCGGCAGCTTGCCCTCTCCGCGCTGCAGGCGCGTGAAGCGGCGCTTGAGCGCCTGGTGCATGGCGGCATAGTCGTCGCCGCCCTGGATGCCTTCGATGTTGAAGCGCCGGTAGTCGGATTTGAGTGGGCCGTTCTGGTCGAACACCACGCAGGAGGCCACCGTGGCCTCGCCGCTGCTGTGGCTGATGTCGAAGCATTCGAGGCGCCGCAGGCCCCCCTCTTCCATGCCGAGCGCGCCGGCGAGCAACCCCAGCCGCTTTTGCATGTGCTGCTTGTTGTTGAGCCGGCTCTGCACGCCGTGGGCGGCATTGGTGCGCGCCAGTTCCAGCCATTTCAGGCGATGCCCGCGCACGCGGCTGCTCAGGCTCACCTTATGTTTGGCGATGATGCCAAGCGCCTCGGTGAGCACGGCGACGTCGCCTGGTTCGTGGCTGCAGATCAGCTCGCGCGGCAGGCTGAACTGGCTTTGCGCATCGAGGTAGTAGCGTGCAATGAACGCGTGCAGCTGTTCCTCCGGCGTTTGTTCCAGGGTGAAGCGCGGGTAGAAATTGCGGCTGCCGAGCACGCGGCCGGAACGGATCAGCATCAGGTGCACGCACACCACGCCGGCACCCTCGCTCAGGGCCAGCACATCCACGTCGCCTTTTTCGCCTGCCACGTATTGGCGTTCCTGGATCAGGCGCAGATCCTTCAACTGATCGCGCAGCGCGGCCGCCTCTTCGTAGCGTTGCTGTTCCGCCAACGCTTCCATGCGCAACGCCAGTTCTTCGGTCACCTGCTGGTTGTGGCCTTCGATGAATAGCACGGAATGGCGTACGTCCTCGGCATAATCTGCGGGCGTGGTCAGGTTGACGCAGGGACCGGAGCAGCGCTTGATCTGGTATTGCAGGCAGGGGCGCGTGCGATTGCGGAAAAACGCCTCCTCGCACTGGCGCACGCGGAATACCTTCTGCAGGATCGCCAACGATTCACGCACCGCGCTTGCGCTTGGATACGGGCCAAAATACAGCCCCGGCGCCTTCTGTGCGCCACGGTGCAGCGCCAGGCGCGGATAGGTGTCGTGCGAGGACAGGTAGATGTAGGGATAGCTTTTGTCGTCGCGCAATACGATGTTGTACGGCGGCCGCTTGTCCTTGATCAGGTTCTGTTCCAACAGCAACGCTTCGGTTTCGCTGTGGGTGAGCGTGGTTTCGATGCTGTGGATCTTGCCGACCAGCGCCAGGGTCTTGTTGTCCAGACCCTTGCCGCGAAAGTAATTGCTCAGGCGCTTCTTGAGATTCTTGGCCTTGCCGACGTACAGCGTTTCACCACTGGCATCGAGCATGCGATACACGCCCGGCCGGCCGCTGGCATGCTTGAGAAAGGTTTCGTGGTCGAAGCGTTCAGGGATGTTCATGCATACCGCCCGCCGGGTTGGCGCGTTTGCAGCCGCAACCACGGCGATTCAAATAGCGTTGACAGGGCTAGACTATACGCACTTCCGGCACCAGGCGAATGCCGAAGCGTTCCCATACCGATTGCTGGATGCGTTCCGACAGCGCCACCAGCGCGGCGCCGGTGGCCTTGCCGTGATTCACCAGCACCAGCGCATGATCGCGATGCACACCCACGTCGCCGTCGCGATAGCCTTTCCAGCCGCTGCGCTCGATCAGCCACGCCGCCGGCACCTTGACGTTGTCGCCTTCCGGCCAGCCGGGCAGATCCGGATATTCACTCTTGAGGGACGAGAACGCCGCGGCGCTGAGCTGCGGATTCCAGAAAAACGAACCGGCATTGCCCAACGCGGCTGGGTCGGGCAATTTGCTGCGGCGGATGGCGCACACGGCGTCGCTGACGCGCAGCGGCGTCAGTTCGTTTGCGGGCACCGCGGCAAGCGCCTCGCGCAATGCCGGATAGCTGAGATTCAACTGTGGCTTGCGCGAGAGACGCAGCCCCACCCGTACGATGAGGTACTGATCGCGTAAGCTCGTCTTGAATACGGAGCTGCGGTAGCCAAAGCCGCATTCTTCGCGGCTGAAGCGCCGCGCCGCGCCGCTGGCGACGTGGAGGGTATCCACGTGGGTGACGAACCGGCTCAGTTCGACACCATAGGCGCCGATGTTCTGCACCGGCGCCGCGCCCACGGTGCCGGGAATGAGCGAGAGATTTTCCAGGCCGTACCATTCCCGCGCCAGAGTGCCACGCACGAAATCGTGCCAGAGTTCGCCGCCGTTGACGGCTACCTCCACCCACTCGTCGCTTTCCTGTTCCACCTTGATGCCCTTGAGGTTGAACTCGACGACCAGGCCGGGGTAGTCCTGTCGGAACAGGATGTTGCTTGCCTTGCCGATCAGCATGTAGGGCATGGGGTGGCGCGCCAGCCAGCGGCACAGCGCGGGCAACTGCACAGCGTCGGTGATTTCGGTGAAATAGCGCGCCCTGGCCGCCACGCGGAAGGTGTTGAGGTGGCACAGCTCCACCGCCTCCCGCACCTCGAGTTCAGTCATCGGCACGATCCGTGAAATGCGTCTTGCGCAGCCGTGCCAGCAACTTTTCACTGGCGGTTTCGCACAGGTCCAGCACCAGTTCGAAATCCTCGGCCCCGCCCTGGTACGGGTCGGGCACTTCGCGATAACCCGCCACGCCCTCTTCCAGGTACAAGGCCAGCTTGTGCCGCAATGGTTCGGGGCATTGCGCTTCGAGATCCTTGAGGTTCTGCGCATCCATGGCCAGCACGTAGTCGAAATCGGCAAAGTCTTCCGGCGTGATGCGGCGCGCGCGCAGGCCACTGAGGTCGTAGCGGCGTTTCCCCGCATGCACTATGGAGCGCGTGTCGGGCTGCTGTCCCTGGTGCCAGTCGGAGGTGCCGGCGGAATCGATTTCTATCAATGCCTCCAGGCCCGCCTGTTCCACACGGTGGCGCAGCGCGGCTTCGGCGGTGGGGGAGCGACAGATGTTGCCCAGGCACACCATCAGCACCCGGATCGGTTTGTGGACTTCAGTCATGGAACGTTCCGTTTTCAAGCAGCGCGCGCACCGTGGCGAGGTCCTCTTCGGTATCCACGCCCGCCGGCACGGCGGCACAGCAGGCTTCGGCATGAATCGCCACGCCGTGCGCCATGGCGCGCAATTGCTCCAGTCTTTCGCATTGTTCGAGTGGCGCAGGCGCCCAGGCCACGAATTGCCGCAGCACTTCCACCCGGTAGGCGTAAAGCCCGATGTGGCGTTTTGCCAGCGCCAGCGTGTTGGCATCGATTCCCTCGCGCGGCCAGGGAATCGGCGCGCGGGAAAAGTACAGCACCCTGCCGGCGTCGTCGCAGGCCAGCTTTACCGCGTTCGGGTTATGGAACTCGGTTTCGTCCTGCACCGGCGTGTACAGCGTACAGATGCCGAAGTTGGGACGCGTGGCCAGGTTGGTGGCCACCTGGTCGATCACGGCGGGCGGAATCAAGGGCTCGTCGCCCTGCACGTTGACCACGATGGTGTGTTCTGGCAGCGCCAGTCGCGCGGCCACCTCGCTGATGCGGTCGGTGCCGGAGTTGTGGCCGGGGTCGGTCATGCACACGCGCACGTCCGCCTCGATACATACTTCCGCAATGCGTTCGTCGTCGGTGGCCACCACCACCAGACTGGCGCGGCTCTGCCGGGCGCGTTCCACCACGTGCAGCAGCATCGGCTGGCCGGCGATATCCAGCAGCGGCTTGCCCGGCAGGCGCATGGACTGATAGCGCGCCGGAATCACCACCACGAAGCCGTCCTGTTCGGGGCTTTGGATCATGGCGTGCGTTTTCCGCGCCGGTCCTTTTCTTCCTGGGTCAGCACGCGCGCCTCGGTGTCGAGCATCACAGGGATGCCGTCGCGGATCGGATAGGCCAGACCATCGGGATAGCACAACAGCTCGCCGGCCTCGCGGTCGTAGACCAGGGGGCTTTTGCAGAGCGGGCATACCAGGATGCTGAGGAGTTTTTTGTCCAACATGGGATTCCTTGGGTTCGACAGCTCATATTGGGGCGGGCAGCCGCGCTTCAATCGCGCCGAAGAAGGCCGCCGGCAGTTCCACCTCCACCTGCACGGACCAATGCCTGCCGCCGGCATGGGGCAGGTATTTGACGGCATCCTTGTCGGTCATCAGCACCGGCAGGCCATCGGCAAAATCCAGCTGGCCGGGACGATAGCGCTGATGGTCGGCGAAGGCGTGCTCAATGATAGCAAAGCCAAGCGCCCTCAGGCTGGCGAAGAAGCGCTGCGGGTTGCCGGTGCCGGCCACGGCGTGGAACGGCCCCTTGCCATGCTGGCGGCACCAGACGGCTAGCGGCACGGGTTGCCCGCTTGCGAGCGCTCGCAGCGCGATGGTCTTGAGCTGCATGGTGAAGCTGGGTACCGGACTTGGCGGCAGCGGTGCCGTGGCGGTGCCGTTGACCACCAGGCAATCGACTTCCGCCAATCTTTCGAGGCCTTCGCGCAGCGGACCGGCCGGCAACAACCGGCCATTGCCGAAACCGCGGCTGCCGTCGACCACGGCGATTTCCACGTCACGCGCCAGCGCATAATGCTGCAGGCCATCGTCGCACAGGATCACGTCGGGCAAATGGCGGGTTTCGGCATAAAGCACGGCGCGCGAACGCACCGGATCCACCACCACGGGACAGGCCACCTGCAGCGCCAGCAGCAGGGCTTCGTCGCCGCAATCCTCCACCGGCGTGGCGGAATCGACTTCGAGTGGATAGCTGGCGCTTTGGCCACCGTAGCCGCGGCTGACGATCACCACCCGCCGGCCCTGTTCCTGCAGATAGCGCGCCAATGCGGCGGTGAGCGGCGTTTTGCCGGTGCCGCCCACGGTCAGGTTGCCCACCACCACCACGGGCACAGTGGCGCGGTAGGCGATTTCGGCGAGACGCCGCCTGCGCCTTGCCGCCAGCCAGCCGTACAGCCAGCTCAGGGGTAGCAATAGCGCCAGCCACGGTGCCCCGCTGTACCAGGCGCGCGGCAATCCCGTTTTCAGGCGTTCAAGCATCGCTGACTTCGGCAAACTGCATGCTGTGCAGTTGGGCGTAGGCACCGCCGCGTGCCAGCAGGCTCTGGTGGCTGCCCTGCTCCACGATGGCGCCCTGATCCATCACCACGATCAGGTCGGCGTTTTCGATGGTGCTGAGGCGATGGGCGATCACCAGCGTGGTGCGCCCCTGCATCAGGCGTTCCAGGGCGCTTTGGATGTAGCGTTCGGAGGCGGTGTCGAGCGCGGAAGTGGCTTCGTCCAGGATCAGCACCGGCGCATCCTTGAGCAGTGCGCGGGCGATGGCCAGACGCTGGCGCTGGCCGCCGGACAGCAGCAGGCCATCGTCGCCCACCACGGTATCGAGCCCGGCGGGCAGCGCGTCGATGAATTCCAGCGCGTTGGCGTGCCCAAGCGCTGCGCGGATGCGGGCGTCGTCGCAGCCCGCGAGTTCGCCCTGGGCCACGTTGTCGCGGATGCTGCCGTTGAACAGCACCACCTGCTGGCTCACCAGCGCGATGTGGTGGCGCAGGTTGTCGAGCGCGTAGTCGCTGTGCGGCACGCCATCGAGCAGTATCTGCCCCTGCTGCAATTCATAGAAACGCGGCAACAGGTTGACCAAGGTGGATTTGCCGGAACCCGAACGGCCCACGATCGCCACGGTCCGCCCCGGTTCGCAGGCAAAACTGACGCTACGCAGCACCGCATCCTCGGCGGCGCCGTAGCTGAAGCTGACATCGCGGAACTCGATGCGGCCCTGCACCCGGTCGACGTGGTGCGTGCCGAGATCGGGTTCAGGCGGCGTATCCAGCAGTTCGAAGATGCTTGCCGCCGCGGCCAGCCCCTTTTGGATGTCGGAATTGGTCTTCGAGGTTTGGCGTACCGGCTTGAGCAGCATACCGGCCAGGGTGATGAATTCGACGAACTGCCCCGGCGTCATGTCGGCCAGAACGTCCGGCGACATGGCCAGCCACAGCAGAAACGCCAGGGCCGAGGCCACCAGGAACTGGATGATCGGCGCGCTGATCGCCGCGGTCAGGACCAGTTTGAGGTTCTGCCGGGTATTGAGGTCGCTGCTTGCAGTGAAGCGCTTTTCGACCTGCCGGTTGGCACCGAATACCCGGATGACCTTCAGGCCCTTGAGGGTTTCGTTGAGGATCTGGGTAACATCGCCCATCGAGGTCTGGATGCGTTTGCTGTGCTTGCGGAACTTGCCGGAGGCATACACCACCACCAGGCCGATCAACGGCGTAATGGCAACGAATACCAGGGTCAGTTTCCAGTTGAGATACAACAACGCGCCGACGATGAAGGCGATGGTGGCGCCTTCGCGCAACAGCACCGCCAGGGCATCGCTCACCGAGGCGGAAATCTGCGAAACATTGAAGGTGACCGCCGAGATCAGGTGGCCGCTGCTGTTGCGATCGTAATATTGCACCGGCAGCGTCAGCAGTCGTTCCAGAATCTGGCAGCGCAGGCGGTGGATGATGCGGAAGGCCAGCGACGCCATGCCATACGAACCGAGAAAGCCGCCAATCCCCCGCAGCAGCACGATGAACATCAACAGCACCGGGAACAACAGACGGGCGTCATCGAGTTTGATCAGGGTAAGGGGAAAGATCAGACGGTTATCGTCGACCAGCACCGTGCCTGTCTGGATGCTGTCGATCATCACCCCGACGAGCCTGCCGAAATAGAGATTCATCGACCCGTACAGGCCGAAACCCACGACGCCGAACAACAACAGGAACCACAGCGGACGCAGGTAACCCAGCAGGCGCCGGTACAATGCATAACTGCTGGTGGAAGCGGTACTCATGTCAGCGTTCATCCGGGCGGCGGGTGGCGATGTTGAGACGCTTGATGCCAAGCTGCGCCACCGCATCCATGGCGGTGACCACGCTCTGGTGCGTCGCCTCGGCATCGGCGGTGATGGTCACCGGCAGGTCGGTATCGCCGCCGGCGATGGCGGCCACCGCCTGCATCAGCATCTGCACGTTGCCCTGCGCCAGCACCTGGCCGTTGACCGAGTAGCTGCCGTCGCTCGCCACCAGCACTTCGATGCGCAGGGGTTCGTCGTTGCTGACGCCGCCACCGGCTTCGGGCAGATTGATCAAGAGATTGCTGTCGCGGATGAATGTGGTGGTGACGACAAAAAACAGCAGCAGCAGAAACACCACATCGATCAGCGATGTCAGGTCGATGCCGACCTCCGCATGCAGATTGCGTTTGAACTTCATTGCTGCAGCTCGACCGCGCGGCTGCTGTGCAGCGCGTCGACCAGCTTGATGGATTCACGTTCGAGTTCCACCACCAGCGATTCCACCCGGCGCAGGAAAAAGCGGTAGAACGCCAGCGCGGGGATGGCCACGGTCAAGCCCGCCGCGGTGGTGATCAGCGCCTTGGCAATACCGCCGGAGAGATTGCCGGCATTGCCCGCGCCCACGCGCATCAGATCGCTGAAGATATCGATCATGCCCAGCACCGTGCCGAGGAGGCCCAACAGCGGACTGATGGAGGCGATGGTGCCAAGCGCGCTCAGGTAGCGTTCCAGGTCGTGCACCACGTGCGAAGCCGCCTGTTCGATGCTTTCGATCATGATGGAACGTCCCGATTTGGCGTTGACCAGCCCGGCCGCGAGTATCTGCCCAAGCGGCGAAGACGTGCGCAATTCGCGCAACTGGGCTGCATCGAGCTGGTTGTGGCGCAGCTTGCTCCACACCTCCGCCAGCGCGTTGCGGGGGGCGATGCGCGCCGGCGTGAGGGTCCAGAAGCGTTCGATGATGATGGCGATGGCAGCAATGGAACACAGGATGATCGGCAGCATCAGCCAGCCGCCTGCTTGGACGATCTCGAACACTCGGCGTTTCTCCGGAAAACGATGCGGCACTTTACCATAATCTCCCCCCGGCCTCAGCCAGGCGGCAACGGCGCGCCCCAGAAACGCGCGCGCTGGCGGCGCTGTTCGTTGAAGTGCAGATCGCCCTCCTCCACGCCCAGTTCCACCGTCAGCGCGCCGCCGCGCATGGTGTACCAGGCCTGCACGCCACGGCGGGCATAGCGCTCCCGCACCGGCTGTGCCGGATGGCCGTAGCGGTTCAGGTAGCCGGTGGTATACACCACGTGGGCCGGTTGCAGGGCTGACACGAACGCCGGCGAGGACGACGTGGCACTGCCATGGTGCGGCGCCACCAGGACGTCGACCGGCGCCAGGGGCCGCTGCGCCAACAAACGATGTTCCCGCCTGCGTTCGATGTCGCCGGTCAAGAGCGCCGTGTACCGCGCGGTGGCGATGTGCAGCACGCAGGAATCGTCATTGCGGGACAAACCGGTCACGTCGGGGCTGAGCACGGTGAAGTCGACGCCGTCCCAGCGCCAATGCTGACCGGCGCGGCAACGTTCCTCCTGCGTGTCGGGTGGAAACAGGCCAGGCTCGGGGCTGCTGTAGAGCGTGTTGTAGCGCGTACTTGAGAGCGCCGTGGGATAGGCGCCGAGTACCGCGTCGAGTCCGCCGTAATGATCGAGATCGGCATGGCTGATCATCACCCGGTCCAACTGTTTCACGCCGGCATGGCGCAGCGCCGGCAACACGATGCGGCTACCGGCGTCGAACCGCGCGCTGTAGCGCGGCCCTGCATCGTAAAGCAATTGATGATGGCGCGTGCTGATCATGATGGCCGTTCCCTGCCCCACGTCGAGAATACGGAGGCGCACCACGCCAGGCGGCAAGGCTGCCGGACGCAGCAGTAGGATCACCGGCAAACAGCAGACAAACACCAGCCTCTGCCAATGTGTATTGGCCATAAGCAGGCCAAGCGCCCATGCCACCAGCAGCACGCGACCGATCAGCAGCAAGGCAGGCAAGGTCCAGAGCGGCGTTGGCGCCAGCGCATCGCAGGCACTCAGAAGCTGCAGGTAATAGCCCAGACCGGCATCGGTGACCTGCAACAGCGGGCGCGCCAACTCCGGTGCCAAGGGGGCCAATAACAGGCTCAGCAGACTCAACGGCACCGCGAGAAAACCGATCAATGGAATGGCCACCAGATTGACCAGCGGCGACAGCCAGCTCACCTGCTGGAACAACAGGCCAGTCAAAGGTAACAGCGCCACACTGACGTAACCCTGGCTGCGCACCAGCATTACCGCCTGGCGCCACCACCACCCTTCCCCGTCCGTTTCCGGCAACAGCGCCAGAGTCAGCACCGCCACGGCCACGAACGACAGCCAGAAGCCAGGCAACTGCGGCGCCAGCGGATCGCACACCAGAACGATCAGTAGCGCGGTGAGCAATATCTGCCAAAGATTGCCCTGCCGGCGCAGAAACATCGCGCCAAGACTCAACGCGCTCATCACCAGCGCGCGCTGCGCCGGCAGATTGAAACCGGCAAGCGCGGTATAGAACCAGGCTGCGACAAGCGCCAGCGCGGCCGCCGGCACCGGCGCGGGGCAGTGGAGCGTCAGCCAGGCGCTGCGGCACCACAGCCAACGCGCCAGCCACAAACACAATCCCGCCACCAGCGTGATGTGCGACCCGGAAATCACCATCAAATGATTGGTGCCGCTGCGATTGAACAAATCCCATTGTTCAGGCGCGATGCCATGCCCCTCGCCAAGACTCAGCGCCACCACCAGCGGCAAGCGTTCAAGCCCGGCACCCGCCTCTTCCAGCGCCAGCAGCAACCGATGCCGCAAACGCTCCAGCACCCGCCGCCCGCTGTTTTCCGCCAGCAACCACGTACCGCCCTGGTCGCGCACGTAACCGGTGGCGCTGATGCCCTGCTCCAGCAGCCAGGCCTCGTAATCGTAGGAACCGGGATTGGCGAAACCATGCGGCCGCCGCAACCGTACCTGCCAACGCCAGCGCTGCCCCGGCGTGAGCGGCAGCGGCACATAACTACTCAATTGCAACAGCCGCTCATCAGTCTGCCACTGCCCACCCTCGCAATCCTGCAGCGTAGCGGCAGCACACAATCTCTCCAGCCGAAAGCGAAAACGACTCCCCTGCTCCGTCGGCAAAGGCAACGACCACACCACGCCTTCCACCCAAACCTCGCTTGGCGCAGTCGTCACCGGCCACCAATCCTCCAAGGCACGCTGCCCCTGCCATGCCAGCCACCAGGCGCCAAGCAGCAGTACGCAAGGCAGCCTTGAAGGCGCTAGGAAAAGGCCGAGCAACAGTGGCGGCAACAACCAGGGCAGCCAATGCAGAGGCGGCAACTGAGGCAACCAGGCGGCACCAATGATGCCCAGGCAGAACGCGATCATCCATGAACGCATGACGGCACCGGCAAAACCCACAGTCTAGTACGACCTGGCGAGATTGCTGGTTCTCGAATAAAAGTTGATGGCCATCAAAGAGCGGCGCATGGATGCGCTTGCAGCGTCCCCTGGATAGTCAAACGCAACACCAGCGGCTCTCGAGATGGATGCGGACCACTTACAAAGCCAAAGCCCAAAGCACCCAATTATTCGTAACGCAATATCTCCGCCGGCTTAAGCCGAGCCGCCCGCGACGCCGGATAAAGCGTGGCCAGCAAACTCAACAGCAACGCCAATGCACACACCAGCACCAGGTCACTCCCCAACACCTGCGTAGGCAGATAGTTCACCGGATAGACATCCGCACTGAGCAGCACCATCCCGGTCCGCGCCTGAATCCAATTGACCAACGGTCCCACAGCAGCCGTGAGCAACAACCCCGACATCAACCCAAGCGCCGTCCCGATCACCCCGATTGCCGTCCCCTGCACCAGAAAAATACGCCGGATCGTCCCAAGCGAAGCGCCCATGGTACGCAGAATGGCAATGTCCCCCTGCTTGTCACGCACCACCATGATCAGACTTACCACCACGTTGAACGCCGCCACCGCCACCAGCAACGTCAGCAGCAACCCAACCAGCGTCTTGGAAATGCGGATGTTCTCGTAGATGTTGCCGTAGGTGCTTGACCAATCGGTCACGTTGAGGCCCATGGGCAGGTTTTCCCGCAAGGTCTGGCCAATATCGAATACCGCAAAGAGATCGTCGGTCTGCACACGCAGCCCATGAATATTTTCTCCCAAGCGATACAGCCGCTGCGCATCCGCCAGATGCACGTAGGCCAGGTTCCCGTCCAACTGAGAACCGATGGCAAACACCGCCGCCACGGTAAAGCGCTTCTGGCGCGTGAACTCCCCCATCGGCGTGATCGGCACCACGGTGGATACCAGCGTAACCGAATCGCCCGGCGCCACGTTCAGCTGCTGCGCCAGGGTGGCGCCGATGGCGATGGCGTAGCTGTTCGGCGCCAGCGCATCGAGGCTGCCTGCGGTGATGAATCGGTCCAGTATCGACACCCGCCGCTCCTGCACCGGATCGATGCCCTGCAGCAGCACGCCCTTGGCCTGGCCATTGGCGAGCAGCATGCCCTGCAGTTGCAGCCAGGGCGCGGTGCCGCTCACGCCCTCGAGGTTTTCGATACCCTCGCGGATCGGCTGCCACTGGGCTTCGGTGGCCAGCGCATTGTTGCGCATGGTGCTCACCGTCATGTGTGGAATCAGTGCCAGGATGCGCTGCTGCAGTTCGCGGTCGAAACCGTTCATCACCGACAGCACCGTGATCAATATCGCCACGCCGGCAGCGAGCCCGAGCACCGACAGCAACGAAATGAAACCCACCAGCAGGTTGCTCGAACGCAGCGAGGCGTAGCGCGACCCGATGAAAACGGCGGGCAGGCGGCGGCTCATCTCAGGGCGCCTCATGCGGTTGCAGGTGAC
>Ga0182739_1000229_pt1 | contig 94628 bp, 82 predicted proteins | sample eDN5th30CBELigBY_FD_128873 | JGI IMG/M metagenome (GOLD analysis project Ga0182739, IMG submission 128873) | Enriched backyard soil microbial communities from Emeryville, California, USA - eDNA 5th pass 30_C BE-Lig BY (version 2) (version 2) | ecosystem: Environmental > Terrestrial > Soil >...
ATACGGGTGATGGTACAGACCTTGCTCCGCAGGATGAGGAGATCGATGAAGTGCGCTGGTTCCATGTGGATGAGATCTCGGAGCTTCTATTCCCCGAGGGCAAGGCGTTCTTCGAGCAAAACGTTCGCAATCATGCGTTCTTCTAATCATGTATAGAGGGAATGGCGGCACTTAACCGATTGCCTAACAGTGCAATCTCCTCTCTCCGCAGCATATAGCTTGAACGATTTGCAATTAAACGGCTGGATACGCGGTGGATGGTGTTCAGCAGAGTAAATCCAGCATCTTCCCCGACATAAGTAGAACCGCCAAGATCCACGATACAATCAGCGAGACCTGATGAGACCGCGAGCTCGAGGGACCCGTTCAACGGGATGATCTCGGCTTGCTGCCCCTTATTCCGATAATAGGCAGATGCGATGCCCGGATAAGGGGTCGCGACTCTAGGGTTCTTCTTTGCACATCCTAATTTACCGAACACAGCTAATATATTTGACGTACTTGCAAGATCTAGCAGCTCATACACATCCATCGGCTGCTCGAGAAGCACTTCTTTTCCCACAACGCCCAGATCAGCTGTACCATGTGCCACATAGGTTGGAATGTCTATTGCTTTCGCAAGGATGATAGTCAGGTTCGTGTAGGGGATGGGAATAATATATTTTCGCAAGTTGCCCAGATCCTTGGGCAGTGAATAACCGGCTTGCTCGAACAATTGTGCGACGTTATGGTTTCCTTTGGGAATGGCGATACGGAGCTGGGATTGCATGATAAGAATCTCCTTTCAGTGAATGATATATATTAACGCTTTAATGCGATAATATAATAAAGTATACAATCCGTAATAACCGTGCGCAATGCTGAATCTTCAGCTAGGGTAGTTGAGTCAGCTGTTAATTTATCCTTCATTAAGCATAGACAATCATCTTCTAGAATCTTACAATAGACGCAATTGTGCAGATAAAGGAGTGGATGAACGTGGAATTGAAGAACAAGGTGGCTATCGTAACAGGCGGCGGTACGGGTATCGGCAGGGCGACGAGTCTGGCACTGGCAAAGCGCGGAGCGATTGTGGCGGTCAACTATTCTCGTTCGCAGAGTGAAGCAGAGGAGACGGTGCAGCAAATCATTGCGGAGGGCGGCCAAGCGATAGCGATCCAAGCGGATGTCTCCAAGGATCAAGAAGCGCGCGGAATGGTTAACGATGTAGCAGAGCAGTTCGGGACGATCGACTTGCTTGTGAACAATGCCAGCATTACTCGCCATATCCCGATGAATGATCTCGAGGCGGTCACCGATGACATCTGGGACGAACTGATCGACGTGAACGTGAAAGGAATGTTCTACTGTGCTCGGGCGGTGGCTTCTTATATGAAAAATAACGCTGGCGCCATCGTTAATGTTGGCAGCATCGCCGGTACGACCGGTTTGGGCTCATCGCTCCCTTATGCCGTGTCGAAGTCAGCTGTTCACGGCTTGACGAAGTCGCTCGCAAGGGCGCTCGCGCCGAACATTCGAGTCAACTGCATCGCTCCGGGAGCGGTAGCGACAAGGTGGTGGGCAGGACGGGAAGAGCAGATGAATAAGCTGGCGCCAAGACTGCTGCTGCAGAGCATCTCCACGCCAGAGGATATCGCCTCCATGATTTGCGGTGCACTGGAACAGGAAGCCTTGACCGGACAAATTATTACGGTGGACAGCGGACAGACGCTGTAAAGGAACGCAAACCTGCCATTCGTGCATTTTTATTCGTAGTTAATGGCTTTTCGCGGAGGAAAGCCTGCATTTCATGCATCCTTTGACAGGGCCGAGAGGCTGTTCTGGCAAGTTAGGTGTGAATTTCATGCACATTCTGCAGGCTTCGCACGACGATTAGCAGCACAGACTGAAAAGGATGTATGTTCTGCAGGCTTGAGGTGTGCCAAATTCAACTTTATTCCCAGCGATACGACTGCAGGGTAATAAGGCTCTTGACCGTCCGATAAGCCCGCCATTCCAGTTTTGCAAGCTCACTTGGCGGCTGCCATTGAATCGGGCATCCGCCGTCCTCGTCCTGTTCCGACGCGAGCGCCTTCAAATGCTCCTCGATCACAGCATCGGAGAAGATCGGACGGCAGTACGCATCCGAGACGGGGGCGAAGTCGAGAGGCGTAAGGCCATAGCCTTGCGCAGCCGCATCCAATCGGAAAAAATGCGCCTTCATCAGCTCTTCGGCCAGCTTGTTATACAGCTCTCTTATCGCATCCGTCTGCGGAAGGCTCTCTAGCAGACAGAATGCTGTTAGAATCGTATGCGAATCCTCATACTTCTCGGAACCGATATGCTGCAGGCAGACGTCAACTGCATTGTCCAGCCAAGCATCCTGTATGCCTTGCCAATTCAGCAGTCCAACAAGGCCGGTTAGCCGGCTGAACGAAGGCTGCTCCGACTGCGGATAATTCCAGTGCTCCGCACGAGGATAATGACGGGAAGACTCGGTGATCGTTGCGATCCCGTGCTTTAGATCGGCATGCTGTGCAAGGTAACGGCAGACGTCGCTGGCGAGCGCAGCATCCTGAATACGCGACTCATACAGCGTACGCAGTCCGAACTCCGCGAAGAGCGGCTGGCTGTCAGGCGCTCGCAAGTCTGGCTCCAGCGCATGCCCGAAGCCGCCATCGTCATTCTGATAGGCGCGTAATGCCCGCACAACATCATTAGCCGACCCGCCGAAGAAAGCGTGCTCGAATACTCTTCGTTCGAGCAGCCTTGCATTCGTCCATACGAATTGTACAGCCTTCTGTTTGCTAAACATAGGACACCTCGTCGTGAGTGGAGTGGGGAACATACAAAGAGGCGGCCTTTGCCCCGCAATCGGGATGAAGGCCGCCTCATGTGTTTTGACAATTTATTTAACTGCAGCTTCAAGCTCGCTCTTCAGACCAAGTGCACGACCCGTCGTCGCTTGAATTTCGCGGATAAGCGCTGGGTTATCCTGCAGCTTTACGCCGTACGAAGGAATCATCTCTTTGATCTTAGGCTCCCATGCTTTGATATGCTGAGGGAAGCATTTGTTGATGACCTCCAGCATAACGGACACAGCCGTCGATGCGCCTGGCGATGCGCCGAGCAATGCAGCGACCGAGCCGTCAGCAGCGCTGATTACTTCCGTACCGAATTGCAGTGTGCCTTTGCCGCCTGCTGCCGTATCCTTGATGATCTGTACGCGCTGACCAGCAACTAGCAGATCCCAATCCTCGCTTTTCGCCTCTGGAACAAATTGACGCAGATCGTTCATGCGCTGTTCTTTGGACAGCATGACCTGCTTGATCAAGTAAGTCGTCAGTGAAGCGTTCTTCACGCCAGCTGCGAGCATTGTTAACAAGTTGTGCGGTTTAACCGATGTGATAAGGTCGAACATCGAGCCCGTCTTCAGGAACTTCGGCGAGAAGCCTGCGAACGGTCCGAACAGCAGCGATTCCTTGCCGTCGATCATACGCGTATCCAAGTGAGGTACGGACATTGGAGGCGCACCTACAGGCGCTTGACCGTACACTTTGGCGCGGTGCTTCGCTACGACCTCTGGATTACGGCACACCATGAATAGGCCGCTTACAGGGAAACCGCCAACGCTTTTGCCTTCTTTAATTCCGGTTTTCTGAAGCAGGTGGAGACTTCCGCCGCCGCCGCCGATGAAGACGAATGGCGCAGTATGGCGCTCGATGCTGCCCGTATCGAGGTTGCGGACCTTCAGTTCCCATAGGCCATCGCTTGTACGCTTGATGTCTTGAACGCTGCGTTTATATTCCAGGTTTACGCCCTGCTTCTGCAAATGTTTGAACAAGATGCGAGTCAGCGCGCCGAAGTTGACGTCCGTTCCGGCTTCGCTTCTCGTTGCCGCGATCGGCTTGTCGATCACGCGGTTCTGCATCATGAGCGGAATCCATTCCTTCAGCTTCTCTGGGCTGTCGGAGAATTCCATGCCTTCGAACAGTGGATTGGCAGACAGCGCAGCGAACCGTTTGCGAAGGAAATTAACGTCCTTGTCGCCTTGCACGAAGCTCATGTGAGGCACGGGTACGATAAAGTCCCGTGGGTTGCGAATCAGATTACTGTTCACAAGGTAAGACCAGAACTGTCTGGACACCTGGAACTCTTCATTAACCTTAATGGCTTTATTAATATCAATAGAACCATCTGGCTTCTCAGAGGTGTAGTTCAGCTCACACAAAGCAGAGTGGCCAGTACCTGCATTGTTCCACTCGTTGGAGCTTTCTTCGCCGGCGCTTCCGAGCTTCTCGAACACGGAAATTTTCCATGATGGCATTAGTTCTTTCAGCAGCGCCCCAAGAGTTGCACTCATGATTCCGGCACCAATTAAAATAACGTCTGTTTTGGTTTGTGTGTCACTCATGATTTACCGTCCTTACGTCTATTATTCAGGGTGTGAATATCGTCACACACCTTTAGTCAATCGATCATTGCGGAGTACCTGATAAGTTAGATTATGATACTAACTATTATATGATAGTTAAAAGCTATTTGAAAGTAAGATCACCGAACCGTATATAAAACCCTAATAGATACAGAAAAAGCCAAAGTGAATACCATGCGGGGGCATTTGCAGAGCGGTCTGCCATATCGAATGTTGGACATGATCGCCCGTCATTGTTCAACATCTCCTTTCTTCGTGTGAATTATCCTCCACATATGTACAGCATCCGCTGCAAACCAACTGTCTTTTATGATACGACGATATGCTGGCATGTGCTAGTTGAACGAGACATGTTACGTATACAATTAATTTATCGAATTAATCGGAAAAAGTTTTCGCAATCCTCCAAAGCAACAATTGTCCATATAGAAGCAACGTCAAGCTATAGGCTGAGCAGAGGTTCTTATGATTTAATTCCATTAGCAATTCGTCAATGGAATGGACAATAGTTGGTTCCCGCCAGCACGGGAACACAGGAGGCGCTAATGATGGAATATTCGAAACCGCTTGGTCTGACCCCGCCGATGGGATGGAATTCATGGAACACGTTCACTTGGGATATTAATGAACAATTGATTCGAGACGTCGCGGATCTATTCGTATCAGAAGGCTATAAGGATGCGGGTTACGAATACATCGTCATCGATGACTGCTGGAGCTTGAAGCAGCGGGACATGGAGGGCAATTGGGTAGTAGACCCTGTTAAATTCCCGAGCGGAATGAAAGCGCTTGCGGATTATATTCACTCGAAGGGCCTTAAGTTCGGCATGTACTCGTGCGTAGGAACGAATACTTGCGCGGGGTATCCGGGCAGCTTCGAGCATGAATTCCAAGATGCGAAGAAGTTGGCTGAATGGGGTGTCGATTTCCTCAAATTTGATTACTGCTTCAAGCCGCGGCAGATGTCGGGTGAACTGCTGTATAAGCGGATGAGCCTGGCACTCAAGAACAGCGGAAGAGATATTCTGTTCTCCGCCTGCAACTGGGGAGAAGACAATGTTTATCAGTGGATTCGCGAGTCAGGGGCGCATATGTATCGTTCGACAGGGGATATTCAAGATAAGTGGGATTCGATCAAAAATCTGGCCCTGTCTCAGCTGGACAAGGCTTGTTACACAGGCTCTTTCTGCCACAATGACATGGATATGCTGGTTGTCGGCATGTATGGCGGAAGCAATAACGGATTTATCGGTAAGGGCAACGGCGGCTGCACCGATACGCAGTATAAGACGCATTTCTCGTTATGGGCAATGATGGGGTCGCCATTAATGATCGGTTGTGATGTGCGCTCCGCTAACCAGGCAACGAAGGACATTTTGCTGAACCGCGATATCATCGCCATCAATCAGGATGCCGAAGGCCGCGGCGCTTATCGGATCAAGCCGGAGCCGAATTGGTTCCACGGAAACGACGTCTTTATGCTCGTGAAGGTGCTCAGCGACGGCGATCTGGCTTTCGGCTTCTTCAATTTAAGCGATCATCAACGTGAGGTGCCGCTGCTATTCTGGGACGTTGGCTTTCCTAATGCCGCAGGGATGTCGCTGTCGTTGTACGACTGTTGGGAGCACAAGGAGCTCGGCGTGTTCCAAGAGCGCTTCGCGCCTCATGTACCGGCACATGACTGCGTAGTTGTACGAGCTAAGCTTGTGAAGTAACGTTAATGAAGCAGCGACCTATATTCCGATGGGGTATAGGACGTTGCTTTTTTATATACGCGAGAGAAATACAGTTGATCCCTATAGCCAACCGAGTAGGCGATCGACTTGATCGACAGATCGGAAGTGCGCAGCAGCTCACTCGCGCGTTGAATGCGATAATCCGTCAGATAGCTTAAGAGCGACATGCCGGTCGATTCTTTGAATAAACGGAACAAGTAGCTGCGCTCAAGCTGAACGGCGTTCACAATATCCGATACGGTCAGGCTCGACCTCCAGTAATGATGCTCGATATACTGCTTCGCTAGTGTAGCATAGTCGGCAGCAGGAATTGTTGTTTCATTCGGATAATACTCCAAATAGTGCGATAGCAAGAGACGCAGCTGTGCCTCGGCGCGTGTGCGTTCGAATGGTCTGGCGTCTGCATTCGGCGCATCAGGGTATAACGCTGTCAGATCGTGTGGGGCCGCTAAGACAACGGGACGATCTCGCGTAAACTGCGTCATCGACAGCAGGTCAGGTACTTCGTCGCCCTTGATCTCCAGCCATATATACGCCCAAGGGTCATGAGGATCGGGGTAATAGAACACCTCCGTATCCGGATAGATAACGAAGCTGTCGCCAGCCTTCAGATGGAAGCTCGAGCCTCGCGTCTCCAGAACGCCCTTGCCGCTGACGATATAATGCAAAGCATAAAGATCACGTACGCCAGGCCCCCACTTATGCTGATTAGGGGGCTTATGGCCATTGCCGATACAAATGAGTGGATGATGAATAGGCTTCATATGCTGCACCCGCGTTCCTTCCGTAATGGAATATGGAGTCTAGTTGATTATAGCAAAAAAAGTTTTCGAACAGACCGAACCATCCAGCATTGCCCGACACTATTGAGATAAGAGGCAGGTGAAGCTTGTATATGCTGGACACGATGACTTCGGCGATTGGGCGGGAATATCTGGAGAAGCTTTATTATTTCTCATTGAAGAAGACAGGCAGCAGAACCGAAGCGGAGGATCTTGCACAGGACATTGCCTCGCAGGCGCTGCTCAGCCTTGCTAACGGCAGTCGTCCAAATGATCTCAGCCGATGGATCTGGACAATCGCTAGAAACCGCTATGCGCATTGGGCGAAGGAGAAGAAACGTCGCAGCAGGACAATCTTCGGAGACGAGCCGCTGGCATTCGTGGCTGACAAGGAGGCGACGGCGGAAGAGCAGCTGCTGCTTCGGGAAAATCTATCGCTGCTGCGCCGTGAGCTGTCGCTGCTCGCATCCGGCTATCGCGAGATTATTGTGGCCTATTACTTCGACGGCGAGCGAATCAGCTCTATTGCGAACAGACTGGGTCTTCCCGAAGGAACGGTCAAGCGCAAGCTTCACGAATGCCGGATCAACATACGGGAGGGAATTGAAATGGCGAGAGAAGTTGGATTGCGCAGCTTTAAGGCGGAGAATATCAGTTTCAGTAAAAGCGGCAGGGACGGTCATGATGGCTCACCGTGGAAACTCATTCAACGACTTATTCCGAAGAATATCTTATTCGCGGCGTATCGAAACCCGTTAAGCTTAGAGGAGCTATGTTTGGAGCTTGGAATCTCAATGCCGTACATGGAAGAAGAGGTTAAGCTGCTGGTAGACAGCACGCTGCTGAAGGAAGTGTCGAAGGGGCGCTTCGAGACGGACTTTATTATTGTTGACAAGGACATGCAGCGCGATATTTTCAAATTAACCGAAGAGGCGGCAACCGATTTTGCACCGAGGTTGATTGAACTGTTCGATAAGGCGATGCCTGAATTGCAGCAGCTGCTGGAGCATCAATGGGATCGCAGCTTCCTGCTCTGGACGCTCATTCCGATGGCGGTCGATTTCGTGGCGCGCGATGTGCAGCACGCCAATGGGGTTAGCGATAGTTATACGAAGCGTCCGCATGAAGGACATTGGGATATTGTCGGTTATGAGGCCTTCCATGCTCCATACAGCATGGGTTCTGGGCATAACGGCTTTGGAAATGCGCAAGCTATAATGTGGTTCTATAAAATTGGAATGCATGACTTATGGGAGCGGGCGGGCGAGTTGTCCTCGCACGAGGTTAACGTTCTCGCATCGGTCATTCGAGCGGACCGACAGCTGTCTACACTAGGCGCAGTTGAACAGGAGGTCGTTCGCAATCTAGCAGACCGCTCGTTCATCAAGCTGCAAGAAGATGCCATCATTCCGAACTTCCTCGTATTGAGGCAGGACCAATTTGCACAAGTGAAGCACCTTGCCGGCCTACCGATTTATACACAGCTGCAAGAGATCATGGATCGCTTCTACAAATCGGTGTACGCTGTCATTGGACGCGATGTGCCGGCTCGGCTGAACGAGCAGTTGAAATTCGTCTCCGGTCAGTTTCTGTACAACATGCGCACGATGGGCTGGCGGCATGCACTGGAACAGGGCGATATTATGCTTCCAGTTGAGCCAAAGAGCAGCACGATCGCAATGTATATGATGCTAGGCTAGAATCCAGAAAGGTTCTTCTCTCCGTTGCGGCGAGAAGAGCCTTTTTCACGTATGGCTTATTGAGACGTACGCAGCCGTTCCTCGCGGGAATCCCAGCGCCAACCGATACGCCCTTGCACATGCAGGCCGCCGTACCATTCGTCTATGCCTGCGGCTTCTACCCAATCCTGCTCACCTGCCAACACCTGGCGCCCTAGCGCCGTAATTCCAAGCTTGTTCTGATTCGAGGGCAACGGTGCATCGAGCGAAGGCTCTGGCAGTGCTTCTGTGCCTTGAAGCGCCAGAATCGGCTGCGGCTGCCGCAGCATTCGCCGCAGCCAATGGCCGAACTCCACATCGCCCATGCCGAGCGCGTGCAGCCGATCCCCCGTTTGCCGGAACAGCTCAGCTGGATTCGTTACGCCGTCATTCACTAGCTCCAAGACGGTCTGCTCGACGAGGCCAAGCCCGTTGAAGGCAGAAGGGAAGCGGACGAGATGATGGGCGAAGGCGGTATGGGCATATGGAAGGGCTGACGTATCCTTGTGCACAATGCCAATGTGGTCCTCTACATTCGGAGAAGCATATGCTGCCCAAATCGCGCTGCCAAGCGAGAGCTCTTCCTCCCCGATCTGCCGCCATGTGCCTTCCAGCGTTTCCAACTGCTCTACGCTCAGTTGGCCAAGGCCGCGGAAGGACTCAATGCCCGGGAATTGACCGATACACAGCAGATGAATTCTTGTATCGCCGAGAGGCTGGGAAGCTAGCAGATGCAGCAAATAGGCGAGCATCGTCTGATCGAACAAGTCATGCTCGAACCAGAGGACGACATCTTCATGCTGTTGAATGCCCCGAAGCTGCTCCTCTTGCGAGCTGCATCCTTTCACGAATTCTGCAGCTGGAATGCCCAGCCTCTGTTCAAGATACTGTGCCCGGAACTGCATCTCTGCATTACCTATATCTGGAAATACAGGGCCGAACGAATAGACTTCACGCCAGACGAGAATCTCTCCCTCGATCCGGCTCTGACGCAGCTTGTTTCCAACAGAATCGCCATTCACAATGTGAAGCATGGGATCACCTCTGCAATCTAATATCGGAAAATACTGGATTATGATATAACCATTATAAGACGTGCATTGAACACAACAAAGGGTAGAGGTTTACAGAACAGTCTGGGGGGAAATTCATTGAGCGAATGGAAAGCGTTGACCGAAGAATCGCGTACGAGATGGGAGCAGGTAGCCGGGTTCTGGGACGATTACATGGGCGAGCATAGCAATCGGTTTCATCGCGAAATCGTTCGGCCAGCTACGGAGCGGCTGCTTGAGGTCAAGGAAGGCGATACGGTACTCGATATCGCTTGCGGGAACGGCAACTTCTCTCGTCGATTGGCGGATATTGGCGCACAGGTTGTTGCGGTCGATTATAGCGCGGTCATGATTGAACGTGCAAAGCGGCGGTCCACATCGTATGGAGACCGAATCGGCTATCAGGTGGCGGATGCTGCTGATTATGAAGCGTTGATCGCATTCGGCGCAGAGCGTTTCGATCGTGCGGTTGCGAACATGGCGCTTATGGATATTGCAGACATTGGGCCGCTGACGAATGCGCTCCGCCAGCTGTTGAAGCGGGATGGCGTATTCGTATTCTCCATTCCACATCCTTGCTTCCAATCGCCCAGTGCTCGCAAAATCCATGAAACAGAAGAAATCAACGGGCAGATCGTAACGCGCAACAGCGTGCAGATTACGAAATATTTGACCTCGGAATCGTTCGAAACGATTGGCATCCGGAACCAGCCGGTCCCGCATCTGCTGTTTCACCGGCCGCTGGCGTATTATATAAACCTATTTTTAAGTGCAGGGTTCGTGATGGATGGGTGGGAGGAGCCCAGCTTCGAGATCGATGCGGACAGCGCAGCCCGATTCGATTGGTATGAGCTTCCGCCGGCAGTTATTTTTCGATTTAGAAAGCAATAGTGTGCATGACAAGGACCTCGTGAATTGTACTCTTGTAGTAGAATTTACGGGGTTTTTACTTATTGTCGCCCACTCACCAGTCTTGCGATTGTTCAATAGAAGGGTGAAAAATCTGACAGACGGACTCATCGTAGGATGGGGGCTATATTGAAGCCGAGTGGGGAGTAGGAAGTGGAAGCTGAAATATTATTTATCTAATAGTTGTAAAAATATCCAGACATCCATATAATGATAATGAGATTCGTTATCAATGATATGGAGAATAAGCGAATGCAAACGATAAAAGAGTTGTTTCTTCCTGAAGAACTGAACGTGCTGATGAACGATTACCGCCTTACGGTTGAACCATCGGAGGATCGTACCTATTCGATAGCAGCCCCCGATCTGCTCGATCCGGATCAATGTCTTGCTTATTTGGAACGGGTCAAGGCTATCTACGAGACCGATTCACTGATGGCGACGGCGTCTATGTTCGCGAAGCGGTACAGTTATCTCACCATTGCTTCCGGCTTATATGCGATGTCGCTGTTCAACAAAGGACTCGACTACTCCATTGAGAACTGTCACCTCGAGTCGATCCACCAAGGTACTGCCTGGCTGCCGAAAGTAAGACTCACCCAATGGGAAGCTCATACGCCGCAGCGATGCAGGAACGAATGGCGCGACCGCGTTATCCAGAACATATTCGCGGATAATCTTGCGAAGGTATGGCGGACGATCGCGAAGACTGCGAAGATCTCACCAGCGATTCTATGGGAGAATACGGCGATCTATGTGTACTACTTGTATGAGAACAGACTTGAGCAGGGGGCGACGCCTGAACAGATTGCCCGTATCCGTGACGATTACGAATATCTGCTGAACGAAGCGCCGGCGCATCTGTTCGGTGAGAGCAGCAATCCACTGGCGCGGTACAACACGCCGAAGCGGCTGACGGCTGCTTCAGAAAAGCCGGTTCGGCTGCGCAAAACATGCTGCTTCTATTACGTCGTCGCAGACGATCCCGAAGATTACTGCCATTCCTGTCCGAAAATCAAACACCAATTCGTCTAACCCAGGTAAAGCGGCGCATCTACCTGCTATCATGCGCAGCAGGCTAGAGCCGCCGATTTATTCTAGGCATAAACCGCCTGTTTGATCATTCTGCCGTTCCCATGCGGGACGCAGAGCGGCGTTCCGAATAATGGATCAGCTATAATTTGCGCTTTCATATGGAACACCGATTCGATCATATTCGCCGTTACAATATCCTCCGGCGCTCCTTGCGCGAACACTTTATGATCTTGGATCGCTACGATCTGATGTGCATATCGGCAGGCCAAGTTTATATCATGCAGCACCATAACGATGGTTCGCTGCTCTTGGACATTCAATTCATACAGCAAATCCAATACCTCGATCTGATGTGTCAGATCGAGATAAGTCGTCGGTTCGTCCAGAAGCACGATGTCGGTCCCTTGTGCCAGCACCATCGCAATCCAAGCCCGCTGCCGCTGGCCGCCGGACAATGAATCGACTGTTCGCTCCGCAAGCTCGGTCATTCCGGTCGTCTCAAGCGATTGGCGCACGATGCGCTCATCCTCCTTGGACCATTGTTGAAGCCAGCTCTGATACGGATATCGTCCCTGCTTCACCAATTGGAGAACGGTTAAACCTTCCGGGGCAGTAGGGCCTTGCGGCAGCAGTGCCATCCGTTTCGCTACTTCCTTCGTCGGCATAGTGGCGATGCTCTGTCCTTCCAGCAGCACATTGCCCTGCTGAGGCTTCAGCAGGCGAGCCATCGTGCGCAGAAGGGTAGATTTCCCGCAGCCGTTGCTGCCGATAAGCACCGTTATTCGACCTCGCTCAATCGACAGGTTTAAGTCTTGAAAGATGAACTGATTGCCGTACGATACGGCCAATGCTTGCGTTTCCAACGCGCTCAATCCGCTCAACTCCTCCGTATTCCTCGACTGTATTTTAGTGGGAGATTATGGTCATGTCAATGAATATGAAAATCATTATCATTATTTTGTTGAAAAAATTGACCGTTATGAAATAAAATAGCAAATAGCGGATTTTGAAGACTTGCTATCAAAGACAGGAGGAGAAACAAACAGATGAGAAAACCATACTGGGTGCTCGCGGCTGTCGCAGCGATGATGCTATTAGCCTCGGGCTGCGGTTCTAGTTCGAATGCAGAGAGCAGTACGAACGAGCAGGCGAAGGAGAAGTCAGCACCGATAGCAGCAGGAACGGTTCCGTTCGCGGAAGATGCTTTTGACACGATCGAAACAGAGGTGCAGTCAGACAACACGCAGGTAGACGCGCCGGTCGAAGTGCAGAAGGTTGAGACAGCGGAATTGAAGCAGACAGGTGATGCAACCGCGGTGACAGAGCAGAAGCAAGAGGAGAAGAAAGAAGAGAAAAAGCCGGAAGCGGTGCAGGCGGAGAAGAAGCCGAGCAAGCAGAAGGTTGAGAAGAAGGTGGAGGAAGCGGCGAAGAGCAACGCTGCAATCAATCAGGCCGTGACGGACTCCATCATGGACAATATCGATGATAAGGCGGCTGTGAAGAGTGCGGACCACGAGAAGCTGAAGAAGGCGATCGAACAGATTCGCGCGCAGATCAAAGATCTGAAACAAGATGCAGACAGCAACGATGCCGAGAGGATGAAGGCAAGCGCAGCATTGATTATAGAGAGCTGGGATTCGATGAAGGCGGACGTGAAGTCAGCGGCGCCATCGATGGTTGATTTTCTAAGCGAGAAAGTAAATGGGCTGAATGCTGTGAAGGATGCAGAAACAGTCGATCAGGCGGCAGTTCTTCAGCTGGACTATGAGCTGTACCAAGCATTTCGTCAGCTTGCAGACAAACTTGGCGTAAGCTAGTCCATTTTATTCATATTTTGCTTGACATAGGAAGTTTATAGCTATATCATTAGTTCTCGTTGATAGTGATAATCATTATCAATACATTCGTCCGAAAGGCAGGTACAACGATTATTATGTTTAAGCCCTTATTCCGTAACATGGCTCTTACTCTCGCTTTGATAGTAGCGCTCGCTTCCATTCCGTTCACAGCGGCAGCAGCGTCTCCAATCAGTGTCATTCTCGATGGTCAGCGTCTGTCCTTCGATGTTCCTCCGCAAGTCATTAACGGCTCGACGATGATTCCGTACAGCGCGCTGACGAAGAAGCTTGGCGCAACGCTGAGCGCGGATGCGAAAGCGAAGAAGCTGACCGTTAAGCGCGGCAGCACGACGGTTGTATTGACCGTCAACAGCAGCACAGCTGTAATCAATGGCAAGTCGGTTAGTCTCGACGCGAAGGTTGTGGAGAAGAACGGCCGTACGCTCGTGCCGCTCCGATTCCTGGGCGAGGCATTCGGCTTGTGGGTCAACTGGAACAACAGCACGAAGACGGTAAACCTGGAGAGCAAACGTACGATCAAGCACGCAATGGGCGATACGACGCTGAAGTCGGTACCGAAGCGCGTTGTCGTTTTGTTCAACGGAATGGTTGATATTGCATTAACCCTTAAAGTGAAGCCGGTAGGCGCAGTAGAATCTTGGGTTCAAGCACCGTGGTATCACTATCTGCGCGCGGACATGGGAGGCGTAACGGACCTCGGCAGTGAGCTTCAGCCGAACCTCGAAGCGATCGTTGCACTGAAGCCTGACTTGATTATCGGCGCGAAGCCGCGCCATGAGAAGCTGTATAACCAACTGTCGGCAATCGCTCCAACGATTATGGCGGAACAGCTGTTCGAGTGGAAAGACAATATGGCAATGATAGCTAAAGCTACGAATACCGAGACGAAAGCGGATGCTTTCATGGCAGACTGGAACAAACGTGTTGCTGAATTCAAATCGAAGCTCGGTGACAAAAAGAACCTGGAGGTTTCGATCGTCCGTTTCCAAAGCGATAACTCGGCACGTGTCTACATAACGGGCTTCGCAGGTACGATTCTGCAGGAGCTTGGCTTGAAGCGTCCGAAGGCGCAGCAGCTAGAAGGCAAGATTCTCGTCGATCTCGATTCGCCTGAGCAAATTCCGATGATGGATGGCGACATTATATTCGATATTTCATCGAGCATCGGCGATGGCTCGGAGTTCAAGACGCAGCAGGAATGGCAGACGAATCCACTCTGGCAGAACCTGAAGGCAGTGAAGAACAAGAAGTATTATAAAGTAAACGACATTACATGGAACATGTCTGGCGGCGCAACGGCGGCGAAGATGATGCTCGACGATCTGTTCTTCTACTTCGATCTATAAGGTCTAAATCAAATTCGAATAGCAGCGCATGAGGGAATGAGCTAAATCGGCTCATTCTTTCGTGCGTTAGAGACGGGAGTGCGACTATGGGAAGGCTGTTACCCAGCAACCTAGCCAAGATCGCGGGCCTAATATTCGGTCTCGTGATTATGATTGTGTTCATGCTGTCGAGCATGAAATTCGGCATCACGCCGATCCGCTGGTCGGATGTATTCCATTCATTTACGAACTATGACAGCTCGTCGAATGAGCAAATTATCGTACAAACCTCGCGAGTGCCGCGAGCGCTTGTTGCTGCTGCGATTGGAGCAAGCCTGGCGGTGGCGGGCTGTCTCATCCAAGGACTGACGAGAAATCCTCTGGCGGATCCGAATGTGCTTGGCATTAATTTCGGAGCTTCCTTTGCCGTCGTCTTTTCCGTATCGGTATTGTCGTTGACATCGCTTCCTATTCTGACAGGCGTATCCTTCATTGGAGCGGCGGCTGCATCGTTAGCCGTATATTTGCTTGGTTCTTTCGGACGGGACGGTCTTACTCCACTCAAAATCATTCTCGCTGGCGCGGCGCTGAGCGCATTGTTCGCATCGTTCACGCAAGGCATGCTTGTATTGGATGCACAGGGACTGGATGAGGTCATGTTCTGGTTGACCGGCTCGGTGGCCGGCCGGTCCGTCGATATGCTGAAGGCCGTACTGCCATTCATGGCAGTAGGCTGGCTTGGCGCAGTATGGGCTGCCCGTCATATGAATGTATTGACGATGGGAGAAGATACGGCGCAGGGGTTAGGGCAGCGGACGATTGTGATCAAGCTGATCGTCGGCCTTATTATTGTGGCACTAGCTGGCAGCTCGGTTGCCGTGGCGGGGCCCGTCGGCTTCATTGGCCTTATTATTCCAACTATTGCTCGGTTGTTTGCCGGAAGCGACTATCGCTGGATTGTACCGTATAGCGCGTTGTTAGGCGCGATTCTTGTATTGGCTGCTGACATTGCTGCCCGATTCGTCATTCAGCCGAGCGAGCTGCCGGTTGGCGTCCTGACCGCGGTCATCGGCATTCCAGCGTTCATTGCGATTGCAAGGAAGGGAGTGGTGAAAGGGTGAGAGACTATACCTATATTCGATCCGAGAAGCTGGCGGTATCCTTCTTCCTTCATAAGAAAACGGTCGTGCTAACGCTGGCACTTGCGATTGCGAGCGTCGCTGCCTTGCTGCTGAGCACTGGAATGGGGGATATGCGCATTGCACCGATGGATGTCATTCGGGCATTGACGGGTGGAGGCACGGAGGAATATCAATTGGTGGTGCGCACGCTGCGCCTGCCGCGAATTATAGCAGCATTCTTAGTTGGCGCATCGCTGGCCGTTGCCGGTTCCATCCTGCAGGGCATTATTCGCAATCCGCTTGCTTCACCGGATATTATCGGAATCACGAGCGGAGCTTCCGTTACGGCTGTTGCCTTCATTAATTACTTAGCAGGAACTGTCAGCATTCTCTGGATGCCGGTTGCGGCGATGATCGGGGCAGCGATTACGGCTATTCTCATCTACGCTCTGGCGTGGAAGAAGGGGGTAACGCCGATTCGACTCGTGTTGATCGGCATCGGGATCAACTTCTTGCTGGCATCATTAACGAAGGTTATGCTCGTGATGAATCCAGAGACGACGGCTGCACAAGCTTATGTATGGCTGACTGGTACGGTGTACGGGACGGATTGGGTTGTGGTGAAGACGATTGTTCCTTGGGTGTGCATCTTCATTCCACTAGCGTTCCTGCTCGCACGCAATGTGAACGCGCTGCAGCTCGGCGATGATATCGCCTCTGGCGTAGGCAGTGCTGTTCAGCGGCAGCGGTTCGTGCTGCTTATGGTCAGCGTTGCGCTGGCAGGAGCGGCGGTATCGGTCGGGGGCGCCATCTCCTTCGTTGGCCTGATCGCCCCGCATATGACGCGCAAGCTGGTCGGGCCAGCCTTCGGCGGCGTTCTGCCGATTGCAGCTTTCATTGGCGGCCTAATCGTTGTGATCGCCGATACGATCGCGAGAACGGCATTTCTGCCCTATGACATTCCGGTGGGGGTATTCACCGCTGGCGTTGGTGCGCCATTCTTCATTTATTTGCTGTATCGCAATCGGAACGCGGCCTAACTTAAGGCCGCGTTCTTCTCATTCATGGAGCAAGCTCTCGGCGAATGCCGCAGTCGCCAGCAGCTTCTCGTACTCCTCAGGCGATGCGCCATCCTCCACGCACCAGCAGACGCCCATCGTCGTCTCGATATAGAGGCATTGACGCAGGATAGCGCTTGGGATGTGCAGCTGCTGCTCGAACACAGCGATGATGTGATTGACTTTGTGCTGAAGCTCAGGGGTGATGTCGTCGCCGAATTCGTTCAGAATAAACCGCGGTGTATCGAGCACGGGGTCGCCAATGACGCCCTTCGGATCGATAATCCGATATTCGCCATCCTCATCGAGCAGTATATTATCGTGGTGGAAATCGCCGTGAAGCAGCATCTGCTTTGAGTAAGCGGCGGATAGCGATCCGAAAGCTTCCTGCGCGCGGCGCATATGCTCGTACAATTCGATGCAGTCGGAACGGGTGCTCATATAGTCGGTAATGCGGTTGACCCAGCCAGCGTAGGTCGGATACGAATCTGCTGCGGCAGGCGGCAGATGCATGTCCTTATAGAGCGAGCAGAAAATGCGAAGCCGTGTATCGAGGTCCTCGACTGCACGCAGCGGAGTACCTGGCAGCAAGCCCTGCTCCAGCATAACGCCAGCCTCGAGGTCAGCATCGAACACGCGGCACATCCGTCTTCCGGCATAATGATTGAGTGTCTGCCATTCTTTCTCGATGCCGCCAAATTCAGCTTTGCTCATCTTCAGCACAGCATCGCCATATCGCTCAGAATGGCAGCGGAAGACGAGGTTGGCGGAGTAGGATGGAATCAATTGTATGACATGCAATGCCCATCTATCGGCGTATGTGTCGAGATCCTTCACAACTTTGTCATAGAACGGCTGACCGAATCGGTTCACGATGGCAGTTTTCTCATCGGCTTGAAAATGATAATAGGCGCTCATCCTTTGATCCATGCCTCCACTTCTAAATTGATTCATATGTATACGAATTATTATACGCTTTGCTGAACAAGCAGGCGGTATTTCTTTTTTGCTCGATGATGAACAGTTCGATTGATTTCTGCTCATCCTATGGAAGTGAAGGAAGGAGCGGGAGTATGGCTGAACAGATTGTAGATGTTGTAATCGCAGGGGGTGGTCCAGCGGGCTTAAGCGCAGCGCTCGTACTTGGCCGATCACTGCGGCGTGTCGTGCTGATCGACGAAGGCAAGCCGCGTAATGCAGTTACGCGAAAGTCGCATGGCTTTCTGACGCGGGATGGAACAGAGCCGGAACGGCTGCGCATGCTGGCGCGGGAAGAACTGCGGCGTTACGAGACAGTCGATCTGCGTCATGACATGGTTGTGTCGGTGGAACGAGCGGCAGGCGGACTCTTCAGATCGCTGACGAAGGAAGGGCTTAAAGTAACGAGCCGCGTACTTGTCTTCGCAACGGGGATGAAGGAGAAGCTGCCGGATTGGCCGGGGCTGCTGGACGTCTATGGCCGCTCCGTCTTCCCATGCCCTTATTGCGACGGCTGGGAGCTGCGCGATGCGCCGCTGGCGCTGCTCGGAGGCTGCAGTCATAAGCTGCTTGCACATATTCAGCTTATTCGTACATGGAGCCGCGATCTTGTGGTGTGTACGGATGGTCCAGCCGCGCTGAGTGACGAAGAGAAGGAGCAGCTGCGCGATCGCGGCATCCTGTTATATGAAGAGCCGATCGCAGCGCTGTTGTCGAGCGATGGGCAGCTCACGCATATAGAGCTTGAGGATGGACAGCGTATTGCGCGCAGGGCCGCCTTTCTTACCGATACAGGCGCGCATGAAGCGACGGAGATACCGCGGCAGCTTGGGGTAGGGATGGAGCCGCGAGGCGTATACCAGACGGGCAATCACGGGCTGACGCGCATCCCGGGGCTGTACATCATCGGCGATGCGAAGCATGCCTTCACCGGAGTAGCCGGAGCAGTAAGCGAAGGCTACGAGGCAGGTGTTGCAATCAATCATGCCCTGGCGATTGAAGATTGGTAACTTCTCCGAGTGAGTACAGCAAGCCGCATTACTTGGAATACGACGATGGTGTCCGGCCTGTCGTACGTTTGAACACGCGTTGAAAGTACGATACGTCCCGATAACCGAGGTAATCGGAAATTTCATTCACGGTCAGCAGCGAATCGGTCAGCATATAGACCGCCGTTTTCATGCGCGCTGTATGTACCGCTTCGCTAATGGTCTGGCCGGTTGCTCGTCGGAACAGCGTGGCAGCATAGTTCGGCGTCCGGTTGATATAGGCGCCGAGCTCGTCTTTTGTCACTTTCTCCCGATGATACTGCTGGATATATTGCTTCATTCGTTCGACAAGCTTCTGCGTATTCGACGCGATTGGACCTTGGTCAAATTCGCGATTCCACAGCACGACAATTTCTGCAACAATGGCGGCTCCGCGAATATCGGCGTAGGGGGTTCTCTCCGTCCATTCCGTGTGAAGGGAGCGAAGCCGATCGAGCATCCATTCGAAGCGTCCAAGCCTGGCGTGGACTTCTGACGGTTGATTCAGCAGCGGAAGCTCAGCGGCAAGCTTCTCAGCGCGAAACCGAACGACGAGCTTCTCGTGGAAGACGGTTGGAACCGTTTTGCCATAATAGTCGATACCGGGCGGAATGAGGAGCAGGTCGCCTTTTTCCAGAATCAGCTTGTCCGCGCCAATCCAGTACACGCACTTGCCGTAACTGACGAGTACAAGTGTGTACGTCTTGTCCGTATCGCTGCCTTCGGAATGTCCATACCAGTTCATGCTCCGGTCAAGCGTGACGTCAAGCAGCTTCAGCATGGCAAATGTTCCTTTCTCCGAAAATGTACTATAGTATATTTAGAATACTATATTTCATATGCGAACGAAAGTTTCAGCAGTAAAATAGGTCTATAAGCAATCATCAGGAGGTTTAAATCGAACTATGCGGAGAACGAAAATTGTTTGTACAATGGGTCCGTCTTGCGAGTCGGTAGACGTATTGAAAGAAATGATGCTGGCGGGCATGAACGTCGCGCGTCTGAACATGGCGCACGGCGAACTGGAGGATCACAGCGCACGTATCGCTTCGATTCGACAAGCTGCTGCTGAGACAGGCTCGAACGTGTCGATTCTGATGGACATCAAAGGTCCTGAGATTCGTATCGGCAAGCTGAAGGAAGCTTCCTATGAGCTGAAAGCTGGACAAGCTCTGACATTCGTAACGGAAGAGCAGCTCGGCGATGGCGAGAAGCTGTGGGTTAACTATGCAGATATGCCGAAGGTCATGGAGCCAGGCGGCGTTATTCTGCTCGACGACGGTCTGATCGAGCTGCGCGTGAACTCGGTTGATGATAAGAACATCTATTGCACAGTCGTAAACGGCGGCGTTATCAAGCCCCGTAAAGGCGTTAACCTGCCAGGCGTTCGTACGACGCTTCCAGGCGTAACGGAGCGCGACGTTATGCACATCGACTTCGGCATTAAGGAAAATGTCGATATCGTAGCGGCATCGTTCGTTCGTCGTGCTGAGGACATTATCGAAATTCGTCGTCTGCTCGAAGAGGCAGGCGCTGGCCATATCCAAATCGTGTCGAAAATCGAAAACCAAGAAGGCGTCGAGAATCTCGACGCGATCATCGAAGCTTCCGACGGTATCATGGTTGCCCGCGGTGACCTTGGCGTAGAAATTCCGGTTGAAGATGTGCCGCTCATTCAGAAAGTGATGATCGACAAATGTAACGCAGCCGGCAAGCCGGTTATCGTAGCAACGCAAATGCTCGATTCGATGCAAGTGAACCCGCGCCCTACGCGCGCAGAAGTAACAGACGTTGCAAATGCCGTACTGCAAGGCACGGATGCGGTTATGCTGTCGGGCGAGACGGCTGCCGGCAAATATCCGGTTGAATCGATCCGCACGATGGCAACGATCGCAGTGAAATCGGAATCGATTATGGAATACGGCAGCAACCTGAACAAAGAAGGCTTCGGCAAATCGTCCAGCGTGACGGAAGTCATCAGTAAATCGGTTGTAAGCTCGTCGCTGGAGCTGGATGCGAAGGCGATTCTGACGCCAACGGAAAGCGGCTTTACCGCTCGCATGGTATCGAAGTACCGTCCGAAATCGCCGATCATCGCGATGACTTCGGATGATCGCGTGCTGCGCCGCCTGGCGCTCGTATGGGGCGTTACAGCTGTGAAGGGCGACAAAGTGTCGACGACGGACGATCTGTTCGCAGCAGCGCTCGAAGCGGGCAAAGCATCCGGCAGCCTGGAAGCAGGCGACACGGTTGTCATTACGGCGGGCGTGCCAATCGGCAAATCCGGCGCAACGAACCTAATCAAGATCACAACGATTTAATGAAATATGTCCGGGAGAACCGGGATACTTGAAGCTGCCCCAGAAGTCGCAACGACTTTCTGGGGCAGCTTTTTCATTTGGTCTCATTGTGGAAGCAGCCTCGACATCTTTATTAGGAAAGAAGATGGGGAACGATATCGGTATTGAGATTGAATCAGTAAGGAGTTGATATCCATGCGGTTGTCGCGATTATGGAATGGCCGCTGGAATTCAATCCGCAATAAAATAGTTGTATCCACCATCCTATTCCTAATCATTCCCTTCATTCTTACGTTCAATTGGATGAACAAGACGCAGGAGAATGTGATCGAGCGTAAAATCGGCAGCTCTGCGCAGGAATCACTGTATATCGTCAATCTAAATATCGGTCTGTTCCTTGAGGACATGCTGCGGTCATCCGTTGATATTGCGACGAATCCGAGCATTACGAGGCTTCTTAAGGAACCGGAATCCTATACGCGATACGAGAAGCTTCGCTTGAACGATACGATATTGAATCGGCTGTACAGCTCTTACTTTACGAATACATATGTGACGTTATTCGACCTGAAAGGACGATGGATAAGCACCAGCTACTTGCCGGAGCAGCTTCACGAGCAATATGTCGGGGCTGAATGGTTCAAGGATATGTTAAAGAAGCCTTATCAGCAAAAGTGGATGTTCAATTACAACACACGTCTATATATGGACCGAAAGCCAATCGTCACGCTTGTTAAGACGATTACCGATCTGCCGTCCGCACGCAATATCGGAATGGTTGTGTTCAGCGTGTCGGAGATGGACTTGCGACGTTATCTTGGTGGATTAAGCGGTGAAGTGTACCTGGTTGACCAAGAAGGCATCGTCGTATCCAGCTTGACCAAATCGATGGTCGGCAGGAGCTTGTCGAGCGAAAGCTACATCAACACGATTCAAACCGGTATGAATGGACAGGAAATATTCAAGAAGAACGGCGAGAAGTGGATCGTCAATTACGGTACGATCAGCATTAACGGCTGGAAGCTTGTGCAGCTGGTTCCGTATGACACGGTGTTCAAAGAGATTTACGATATCCGCCGTGCCAACTGGCTTCTCTTCGTACTTATTCTGATCGTCTTCCTGCTTATAACGTTATCCCTTGCTTACCGTATCTCGAGGCCGCTTAAGCTGCTCCGCAAACGGATGCGGGAGCTGGAGGACAAAGGCTTCTATTCCACGCTGTCCGTATCGGGGCCGCAGGAGACCGCCTCTTTGATTGAAACCTACAACAGAATGGTGAAGGAGATTCGTGGATTGCTGCTGCGAGTGAAAGAGGAGTACGAGCAGAAGGAGGAGATGCGTTTCCGCGCGCTGCAAGCGCAGATCAATCCGCATTTTCTACTCAATACGATCAATAATATCAAATGGATGGCCTATATTCGCAATGATGGGGAAGTTGGAGATATGCTTTCCAATCTGGGCGGGATTCTGGAAGGCAGCATTGGCAGAGGCGGCAGTCTGACTCCGCTTCGGCAGGAGCTCGACTATATCGAGAATTATATGGGCTTGATGCGTATGCGATTTCATGACATCGAGCTTGTGATCGATGTTCCCGACGAGCTCATGGAGCAGGAGGTCATTCAGATCATGCTCCAGCCGGCAATCGAGAACAGCTTGATTCATGGCATTGAGCCGTCAGGCGAGCCGGGGCGCATTACAGTGTCCGCACATCACGAGGGCGCTCTGTTCGTGCTGGAGGTGTCGGACAATGGCGTCGGGATGACGGACGAGAGGCTGGCGGAAATTCGCTTAGCATTGGAGTTAGGGGAAAGCGGCGGCGAAGAGATCTCGCAGCGGATCGGCGTTCGCAACGTGCATGACCGTCTTCGTCTCCAATATGGCGAGCCATATGGTATTCGGATATTTAGCAGGCTGGGACAAGGAACCAAGGTCCAGTACGTGCTGCCCGTTCACCGTGTACCGAGGGAGGATAAATCGTGAAGCTGAAAGTGATGCTCGTTGACGACGAACTGTTGGTACGACTGGGCATAAAGTCGTTAATCGATTGGGAGAAGCATAATTTCGAATTTATCGGCGATGCTGCGGACGGGGAGAAGGCACTGGAGCTGATGGAGCGGCAGGTGCCGGATATTTTGTTGACCGATATCGTGATGCCGCGAATGGATGGACTGGCGCTTATCGAGGCTGTGAAGCGGCGATATCCACGCATGCTCGTCATCGTACTGAGCAGCCATAACGAGTTCGATTATGTGCGTAAAGCGATGAAGCTTGGTGCCCAAGACTACCTGTTGAAGACGTCCTTGAAGCCATCCGAGCTGCTTGATCTGCTGGTAGAGGCTGCACATAAGCTGGCAGCTGATCATACGACGTTAGCCTCCTCGCAGTCATCGACTAAGGTTGCAGATGACCACAGATCACGTATGACCGATCTACTGCTTGAACTGCTGCAAGGTGTCCGTGATGAAGCTGCGAGCATGCCCAACGTTGAACCCGATGAAGAGCTGCCGCGCGGCCGCGTGCTGCTGGTGCTGCGGGTGAAGCGGGTACGTGAGGGAGCGATTGAGCAATCGGCTGCCCGGCTGCTGGAGCATTTGATCGAATCGGAGCTGAACGGTGTATTAGATAGCATGCCTGTGGCGATCCGGGATCATGAGCTCGCCGCCCTGCTCGTCTCCAATCCCGGCGGCGGGCAGGGTCCTGCCCTTGAACGGGTCGTCGCGCAATTGGAGAATGCAGCGGGCCGGCTGCTCGGCTTATCGCTTCAAGTGCAGACGAGCAGCGAATTGGCGAGCTGGAAGGAAGCGGCCGAGTTCTACGAGGCAGCGCACGCAGCTTTATCCGATTCCGCCATGCGCGAACCATCGCGTGAGGATATCAAGCGGCTGATCGACTATATGAAGACGAATATCGCGCAAGAATTCTCGCTTAAGCAAGCTGCGGACATGATCAATATGAGCGAGAGCTATTTGAGCACGATTTTTAAGAAAGAGACCGGGTTAGGGTTTACGGATTGGATCAATGCCATGCGGGTCGAGGAGGCCGCCCGCTACTTGGAGCGCTCCAGCCTGCCCAGCTATTCGATTGCGGAGAAGGTCGGTTACGAGAATATCAACTACTTCGGACGGATTTTCAAAAAGCTAAAAGGCGTCAGTCCGCAGAAGTATCGCGCCGAGCGGCAGGGAAAACCGGGAACTGACGAGTTATAGAGAAGCCGCGGCGGCAGCTCCGCACTTTTTAGCGAACCCCAGCTGACAGGATAAGCTAACGGTTGCGGATGGAGCTTATTCGGCCAAAAAGGGGCACGTTTGCTCGTTAACGGTTGCTATTATGGCTATTCCACCTCTAGAGGAATGTTTTACTTGTGAAACGAGCATATAAGCCCATCTGCAACCGTTAGAGTGAAGGATGGGGTGTTTTAACACAAATAAGCTTTATGGAAACCGTTAACGTTTCTCTAGCATGACGGTACATGTGCGGGAGCAGCTAATAGTTGTTATGATGGTTATTTTTGTAAAATGAGGAGCTTGCCGCGTGGTGGCACGATCGCCAAGAAGGAGGGGCGGTCTACATTTATGCATAAATGTAAGCGTATTCACAAAATCGTGAATATTCGATCTAAAGATCGTGAACAACGGCTTATAATCCAAAAATGGTGAACGAATCTCGAGAATTCCGTTCCTATTGGTTGCGCTTTCATCGCTCTATAATGAGCGTAGAAGCCGATCGGACAAGCGATTGATGAACCAAGATGAGGCGGCTTCAATCACCTAGATGAGGAGGGCAAGCGATATGATGATAGGCTCCGTCGATCGATGGGAGGCGCAGCGGCAATCGATGCATCCCGTCATCCGCCGGGCGATTGATTATTTGGCTCAGCTGGATGAGGGCATACTGGAAGAAGAAGGAGTCCACCTCATTTGGGGAGAGGATATGTATGCCAGACAAATGGCCGTGAAGACAAAGCGGAAAGAAGAGCAGCCAGCAGAGAAGCATGAACAATACCTCGATATTCATTATGTAATCCAAGGTGAGGAGCTCATCGGCTGGAAGCGGGATGACGGCATGTGCAGTCCCGTGCAGCCATACGACAAGGACGACGATTACGCCCTGTATGGCGAGCTTCCCGGCGAGATGATGATCAAGCTTACGCCAGGCATGTTTATCGTGCTGCAGCCTGAGGACATTCATCGGCCATGCCTGACAGAATCATCAGCTTCAGACCTGAAGAAAGTCGTAATCAAGGTGAAAGCATCGCTGTTCTAAGGCTCCATCGACTCAATAGACCCAATAGACCCAATAGACGAATAGATCAAGGGGGAAACGTTCCATGTTCAACAATCGCAAGCGAATGTCAACGATTGTCTCATTCCTGCTCGTCATTGCATTATTGGCCGGCTGCTCCGGCAAGTCGGCTAACACAGACGCGAGCCAGAACGAAGGCAGTCAGGCCAGCGGCAAGAAGAAGGTCGAAATCGCATTGTGGCTCACGCCGCAGTGGAAGGGCGTATTCGATGCGACGGAACCGGACGCTGACTATGATAGCTTCTTCAAATACGCGGCGGACAAGTTCGCCAAGCAATATGACAAGTACGACGTGAAAGTGAACGTGCAGATCGTTGCCGGCGATCAGCGGGATGAGCTGCTTAACGTTAATCTGAACGGCGGAACTCCGCCTGATATATTCTTTGAAAGCGTTTTTGCAATGGGCGACTATGCGCACCGCGGCGCGCTCGTACCGCTGAACGACATCGTCGACGACGCCGCGAAGCAGGACATCGACCAAGGCTATTGGGACAATGTCACGTACGGCACGAACAAGGAAATTTATTTCTATCCGTTCTCCCATAATCCAGGCGCGCTCGCGTACAACGCCGATATGTTCCGTGCTGCAGGTCTCGAAGATAAGATTGGCGGAGAGAACGAAATCAAGACATGGACGCTTGATGAGTACAACAGCATTCTGAAGACATTGAAGGAGAAGCTGCCGAAGAATACGTATCCAATGGCTCTCTATGCGCTGAACAATCAAGGCGATACATGGAATCTCGCTTACCTGCGTTCGTTCGGCAGCACGTTCTTCGATAGCAACGGCAGCATTGCGCTGGATGACGAGAAGGGCGTGAAGGCGGCTTCGTGGATAAAGAGCATTTATGATGAAGGCTATACGAATCCAGGCGCGGAGTCGGTATCGTCGAACGATGCGAATGCAATGTTCCAGAATCAACAGCTGGCCATCAGCTTCACGAACTCGATTCTGTTCAACAACGCCAAGGCGGACATGAGTGCAGGCAAATCGCAGAAATTTGATATTCGTATGGCAAATATTCCGTCCGAATCGGGCAACCCGCTGGCATTCACGTACGTTGTTGGCGCAAGCGTGTTCAAGACAGGCGATGCGGCGAAGACGGAAGCGGCGAAGGACTTTGTCAAATTTTTCTCCAGCGATCCAGAGCTCGTGAAGGCATCCAAGAACAGCGTTCCTGTACGCAGCTCGGTCGTCAGTGAATTGAAGGATCAATACCCGCTGTTCGCTGCTTACGATGCGAATGCACCCCATATGTTCAGCTTCACGGGCAATGTGCCGGGCTACGGCGAGCTTCGTCAGGTGCTGTATCCAGAGCTGCAGGCCATGTTTGTTGGCGAGAAAACGCCGGAGCAAGCGGTCAAGGACTACCAGTCCAAAGGCAATGCTGTCATTCAGAAAGCGCGTGAAAACTCCGTCATCAAGTAGCAAGTCGGGTTAAGTCAGCATCAGCCGTCAGTCGTCGGAAATCCGTCCGGCGCAATCCATACTCGGCTTCCGCCGTCCGCTCGGGCGGCGGGGAGCCGGATAAGAAAGGGAACGGATAACCATGAGATTACGCAATCAGGTTTGGAAGGACAACGTTACGGGCTATCTGTTCATCTTGCCGCAGCTGCTTCTGTTTCTCCTTTTTATCGTGTATCCGATTCTGGAAGGCATCCGGTTAAGTCTATATAAGGTTCAATACAAGCAGGAAACGTTCGTCGGCTTTGACAACTACATCACCTTGTTTCATGATCCCGTGTTTTTCAAATCGATCGTCAACACCGTCATATTCGTTGTCTTCATCGTTATTCTCACTGTGGGATTTGCCCTGTTCGTATCGTCCGCCGTGTTCGATAAGAACGCCAAATACGTCTCCTTCATTCGCGGCAGCTATTATATTCCGGTCATGGTATCCATGGTCGTCATGAGCATGGTGTGGGGGTTTCTGCTCAACCCGGCTAACGGACTTATCTCGTACGGCGCTCGGGAAATGAACCTCAGCACATTCAATCTACTTGGCAACAAAAATACGGTATTGCCGGTCGTCATCTTCGTTACCTTCGCAACGAACGTCGGCCAAGCAATCATCTTATACATCGCGTCTATGATCGGTGTTCCGAAGGACTTGTTCGAAGCAGCCGAAGTAGACGGCGCCAGCCGCCTGCGCGTTATTTTCCAGATCCTAATTCCGCTCGTGAAGCCGACGACGATCTACATCACGATCATTAACATCATCGCCGTGTTGAAAATCTTCGTCGTCATCCAGATGCTGACTGGCGGGGGACCGAACAATGCAACCGTCACGATGATGTATTACCTCTACAACAACGCATTCAAGTATAACCAGCTAGGCGTCGCTTCCGCCGTAGGCGTCATCATGTTCATCATTACGCTGCTGTTATCGGTGCCTCAGCTCAGAGCGATGTTCAAAGAGAAGTAAGGAGGATCACGATGCAGCAACAAGCGAAGCTCACGAGAAAAAGAGAAGCATACGACGTTGTCTCGAATATCGCCATCTGTTTGATCGCCATCTTAAATCTATTTCCGTTGTACTGGTTGTTCACAAGCTCGCTCAAGAATAGCTCTGACGTGATTAAGATGCCGCCCGATTGGTGGCCGAAGACATTCACGCTGGACAACTATACCGAGGTGTTCCATAACCAGCCCGCATTGCGCTGGACGTTCAACAGCTTATATGTAGCGGGTCTAACGACGGTGCTTGTCGTCATTGCCAGCTCGATGGCTGCCTATGCGTTCTCCAAGCTTCGGTTCAAAGGGAGAAACGTTATCTTCATTATCTTCGTCTCCAGCATGATGGTGCCGAAGGAGGTTATGATCGTGCCGTTGTTCCAGCTCACGCAGCAGCTTGGGCTTGTGAACAGCTTGTACGGAATGATCTGGCCGAACGTTGCGATCGCCTTCGGCGTGTTCCTGCTCAAGGGCTTCTTCGATAGCGCGCCGGATGCGCTGCGCGAAGCGGCGAGAATCGACGGGGCAGGCGAGGTGCGGACGTTCGTGCAGGTGCTTCTGCCGATTGTAAAGCCAGGCATCGGCGCTTTGTTCATCTTGAACTTCGTTCAAGTATGGAACGATTACTTGTGGCAGCTCGTTGTCGGGCAGGAGAAGAACAGCAAGACGCTCATGGTCGGTATTGCGACGCTGATGCAGGATTTGAACCCGAACTTTGCTTACAAAATGGCTGGCGCAACCATTGCGGCTGTCCCGATGCTGCTCATCTTCATCTTGTTCCAGCAATATTTCACTCGCGGCATCTCGATCGGCGCTGTGAAGGAATAAGGAAAGGGTGGGATCTACGATGAGACGATTCATCGCGATCGACATCGGCGGTACCGCAATCAAATTCGCTGTTCTCGACGATGCGGCGGCTATCGTATTCCACGATTCAGTCGCAACGCCCAAAGGGCAGGCTGATATCCGCATCCCAGACGCGGTATACGGCATTGTTGACCGGATTCTGCTTCTATTTGAGAACATCCAAGGAGTTGGTATTAGCACGGCAGGCGTTGTCGACCCGGCAAGCGGCGAGATTCTGTATGCAGGGGAGACCATGCCCAGCTATGCGGGTACGAATCTGAAGCAGCTTGTGGAGCGGCGGTACGGTATCCCGGTTGTCGTAGAGAACGACGTAAATGCGGCAGCGCTCGGCGAGCATTGGAAGGGAGCTGCACAGGGCTCCGACCATTTCTTCTGCGTCGCGCTCGGCACAGGCATCGGCGGCGCGCTGTTCAGCGGCGGCCGTCTCGTAAACGGCAACAGCAAACGGGCGGGTGAGATTGGTCATGCCTTGTATGACAAGGCGACCGGTACGACGTACGAGCAGCGCGCCTCGATGTCAGCGCTGATGAAACAGGCTGCCCGCGAGCTGCCGGGCTTCGAAGGCGATGGCCGCAAGCTGTTCGAGCTGGCGAGGGAGGGAGACGAGACCGTCCTCGGGCTGATTGATCGTTGGACTGAGCAAATCGCCAGAGGACTGGCGGAGATTGTGTTGACAGTCGATCCATCGGTCATCGTTATTGGCGGAGCAGTATCGGAGCAAAAGGACTTTCTACTTGATCGCATCAAGGCGCACATGAACGAGTATTTGCCGGACGGATTCAGCAAGACCGAGCTGAGAGCGGCTGTGCTGGGCAACCGGGCGGCGCTGCTGGGCGCGGCGTATCCTTACTATATTGAACAATTGGAGCGTGACTATCATGACAACAGGTCTTGTAGCTAACTTTCAAGGTGTCTATATCGCCTTGTACTCCGCATATGACAACAACGGCGAGGTTAGCCGTGAGCGAGCGAAGAAGCTGGCCCGCCATTATGTGTCGACTGGGGTGAAAGGACTGTATGTTGGCGGCAGCTCCGGCGAAGGCATCTTGCAAAGCGTGGAGGAGCGCAAGGCGATGCTCGAAGCGGTGCTGGAGGAAGTGAAGGGCGAGCTGAAGATTATCGTACACGTCGGCGCGAATTCGACCCGAGACAGCGTGGAGTTGTCCCGACATGCGGAGCAGTGCGGGGCGGATGCGATCTCGGCTGTTCCTTCCATCTACTATAGAATGTCCGAGGCGGCCGTTGAACATCATTGGCAGTCGATGATCGACAGCTCGTCGCTGCCGTTCATCATTTATAACATTCCCCAGACGACAGGCTTTAACTTGTCCGTACCGCTGCTTCGCAAGCTTGCCGCGCAGGACAAGGTTATCGGCGTGAAGATGTCTGGCGAAAGCACCTTCGATCTGCAGCAGTACAAGATGGCGGGCGGAGAAGACTTCCTCGTATTCAACGGACCGGACGAGCAGTTTCTTGCGGGCCGAATCATGGGGGCCGACGGCGGCATTGGCGGTACGTATGGCGTCATGCCGGAGCTGTTCTGCACGCTGGATCATCTGTTCAAGCTTGGTCGTATCGGAGAGGCGCAGTCGCTTCAGAACGTGATTAATGATTTCATCACAAGACTGCTTCGTTACCCGTCCCTGTACGGCGCCTGCAAACACATCCTGCAGCTTCGCGGTGTCGAGACAGGTGAGCCGCGCTTGCCGCTGCTGCCCGTTCGGCCGGAGGACCATGCTTCGCTTACGGAGCTGAATCAGGCGATTATCGCGGCAACCGCGAAATACGCGCATGTCTCTCCGAAGGAAGAGGTGCAGCGCCATGCTTAATCAAATCGCGGGCGGGCTCGTCGTGTCGTGTCAGGCGCTGCCGCATGAGCCGCTGCACAGCTCTTACATCATGTCGAGGCTGGCGCTGGCGGCGAAGCTGGGAGGAGCGGTCGGCATCCGCGCCAATACGAAGGAAGACATTCTCGCTATCAAGCAGGAGGTTGACCTGCCGGTCATTGGCATCGTTAAGCGTGACTATGAGGACAGCGGCGTGTTCATTACGGCGACGAAGCGTGAGATCGATGAGCTGCTCGAAAGCGGCTGCGAAATGATCGCGATGGATGCGACGATCCGTCCTCGTCCAGGCCGTGTGACGACGGCTGAACTTGTGTCCTACTGCCAGAAGCGCGGTCCGGGCGTTCAGCTCATGGCTGATATTTCGACGGTAGAGGAAGCGGTCGTAGCGCAGGCGCTCGGCTTCGACTGCGTCTCGACGACGCTGCATGGCTACACGCCATATACCTCAATGTCGAAGCTGTATGATGATGATTTCGCTTTTCTGAAGGAGGTGCTGCGCAAGGTTCGCATTCCCGTCATCGCTGAAGGAAATGTGCAAGAGCCGGAGATGCTGAAGCGATGCCTGGAGCTTGGCGCCGCATCCGCGGTCGTCGGGGGCGCTATTACGCGTCCGATGGAAATTACGAAGCGGTTCGTCGAAGCGATCAAATAATGATATCCAGATTTGTCTGTAGGCCTTCATCCTGTTAATAACAGGGTGAGGGCTTTTCTGCTGCCGATAGACTGGCTCTCCTTTTGTTATCGAATCGTCACGATTGCGTTGAGAATAAGGTGCACTAACAGGATATGGATATGTTATGATGATCTGGAAATCGATTCAATCGAAATCGAAAGAGGGGATTGACGATGACGATTATCGTTGCAGCCGGGGCTCTCGTTCTGCTGTTCGTTAGCGGTATCCATCTGTTCTGGGCCTTCGGAGGAACATGGGGAGGGCGTGCCGCTGTGCCGGAGAATGCGGGTGGAGAGCTGGCCTTCAAGCCAGGTCCATTGGAGACGGCTGCGGTTGCGGCGCTGCTGCTGGCTGCCTGCTACTTCCTGCTCGCAGAAGGGGAGCTCCTGTTTGAATGGCATACCAACGTGCTGACCGAGTGGGGGAGCATCCTATGCGCGGCTGTTTTCGGAATTCGGACGGTAGGCGATTTCCGTTATTTCGGCTTATTCAAACGATACAAAAGCTCCCGGTTCGCGAAGTACGACACGTGGCTTTATAGTCCGCTCTGTCTATTTCTAGCTGCGGCTTTCGTCGTGGCACTTCAGTAGGTTTATAAAGAAGGCTTCCGGCAAGCTGCGCCCTCTTCTTCGGAAGAGGGCTTTGTTTATTTTGGCTGACCGATTAACGTTGAATAGATGGGTTCCGATAGAAGAATTGTAACTATTTATTTAATAACAGGTGATTAGTACCATAGCGAAACAGAGCTTGAAAGCGCTATGATGTTGACTAAGATGTGATATCGGTCACAAGAGCGGACAGCATGATGAAGATTACAGAAGCGAATCGTTTTGCGAAGGCGTTGCGGAGATCAGAGATCTTAGGAGTCACATGGACGGACCTGCCTGATGATGTTACGGACTCTAGGACTCATAATGGGCTGCAATAGCATCTGTATTCGACTAATATATCGCAGGCTTAGGATGGAGCAAAGGGCAGTTGTCCCGCAGCACTCGCGACGAGACCGAGCGAATTGGAGGGTGAGAATTGTGCCGGAATTGAATAGCTTATATGACTCGACAAGGCTGGAGCTGGACCACGCACCGTTCATTACGGCCTACTATTATAAGCAATGGGACGGATTTCGGATGTCGTTCCACTGCCATGATTCGGTCGAAGTTATGTATGTCATCTCAGGCGATTGCATCGTCGAGACGGAGCGGGAGGCCATTGCGCTGCGCAAAGGGGATTTCGTCCTGCTGGACGCGGGGGTAAGGCATCGGCTGCTCGTGGATAAAGGGCGGCCATGCCGCATGCTGAACGCGGAGTTCGGCTTCGCGGATGCGGGCGCAGGCCATCCGTCCGTTCGGGCGTTGGCAGCTGACAGTCCAGCATTGACAGCGCTGTTGACCGCGGCGGAGCCTGCGGTCGTGCTGCGTGATCCGCATGATGTATACCAGACGCTGCGCAGTCTGGTGACGGAGTTGGACAGCGGCCACGCGGAGAGGGGCTGTATGGCGCAGCTGCTGCTCGGGCAGCTGCTCGTACAGATCGCCCGGCTTGCGCAGCTGAAGCGAGGCGGCGCCGTTGCGCAGACGAGCCGCTATGTGCGCGAGGCGGTGGAGTATATTCGCCAGCATTACGACACCGATCTGCAGGTGAAGGAAGTGGCGGATGCGGTGCATCTGCATCCGACGTATTTGCAGCGCATTTTCAAGGCGGGCATGGGCCGGTCTATTGTTGATTATTTGACGGAGACGAGGATGGAGAAAGCGAAGATGCTGCTGGCGCGTACCGACATTCCGATTACGCAGATCGCCGATTATATCGGGCTGAACAGCCGCCAATATTTCAGCATGCTGTTCCGCAAGCTGACAGGAGTTACGCCGATTGAATATCGGAGGCGAGCGGAAGCCTCCTTTTACCCGTCATCGGTGTTCGAGTTTGGTCAGCATGAGGAGACTGAATCAGAGGCTCGGAGAGAGGGGTGAATGGGCAGATATGATGGGTAAGTCGAGGGCGAAAAGCTGTAATAGTTGACATTCACATGGTGAAATGGTCGCTATTTTGGATAACGCTGTCATGGCCTTGCTGTTACAATTGGGACATAGGGCGGAGACGACTTCGCCTCGCAGAGGAGGCCGATTTACTTGTCATTCAAGGTTGCATTCATCGGAGCTGGGAGTATCGGATTTACGCGCGGACTGCTGAGAGATTTGCTCGCAGTGCCCGAATTTCATAATATCGAAGTTGCATTTACGGACATTAATGAGCATAATCTCGACATGGTGACGCAGCTGTGCCAGCGGGACATTGAATCGAACGGTCTGGGCATTCGGATTCAGTCGACGACGAATCGACGCGAAGCGTTGAAAGACGCTAAATATGTACTGACGGTTGTTCGGATCGGCGGTCTGGAAGCGTTCGCTACGGATGTTGATATTCCGCTGAAATACGGCGTCGACCAATGCGTTGGCGATACATTGTGCGCAGGCGGCATTATGTACGGACAACGCGGCATTGCTGAGATGCTGAACATTTGTAAAGATATTCGCGAGGTTGCGGCTCCTGATGTGCTGCTCCTTAACTATGCGAACCCAATGGCGATGCTGACGTGGGCGTGCAACAAGTACGGCGGCGTTCGTACGATCGGTCTGTGCCACGGTGTGCAAGGCGGACATTGGCAGATTGCGACGGCGCTTGGTCTGGAGAAGAATGAGGTCGATATCATCTGCGCAGGGATCAACCATCAGACGTGGTACGTGCAGGTGCAGCATAAAGGCGAGGATATGACGGGCAAGCTGCTGGAGGCGTTCGAAGCGCATCCCGAATTCAGCAAGACAGAGAAGGTTCGAATCGATATGCTTCGCCGCTTCGGCTACTATTCGACGGAGTCGAACGGTCACTTGAGCGAATATGTGCCTTGGTATCGGAAGCGTCCAGATGAGATCAAGGACTGGATCGATCTTGGCATATGGATCAACGGCGAGACGGGCGGCTATCTGCGCGTCTGTACCGAAGGCCGCAACTGGTTCGAGACGGACTTCCCGAACTGGATGCAGGAGGAGCCGTTCAAGTATGAAGCCGATCAGCGCAGCGAGGAGCATGGCTCGTATATTATTGAGGGCTTGGAGACGGGACGCGTCTATAGAGGCCACTTCAATGTCGTCAACAATGGCATCATCTCGAACCTCCCGGCGGATGCGGTGATTGAAGCGCCAGGTTATGTCGATCGCAACGGCATCAACATGCCGCATGTCGGCGATCTGCCGCTTGGACCTGCTGCCGTGTGCAATGTGAGCATTAGCGTACAGCGTCTATCGGTTGAAGCAGCCGTGCGCGGCGACGATCAGCTGCTCCGCCAAGCGATGATGATGGACCCGCTTGTCGGCGCGGTGTGTAATCCGAAGGAGATTTGGCAGATGGTGGACGAAATGCTCGTCGCACAGGAGAAATGGCTGCCGCAATATGGCGATGCTATCGCTGCTGCGAAGGCTCGTCTTGCTGCGGGCAGCCTCATCCCGACGAAGAACTATGAAGGTGCAGCGCGTCTGAAGGTGAAGACGGTCGACGAGATGATGGAGGACCGCGAAGCGGCTCGCCGGAATGCATCCGAGGCGGATAAAGCAAAGGAACGTCCGGCTGCTGCGCATTAATATAAGAGAAAGCAAGCGAGCCGGGCGTTCGTCTTCCAGGAGAAGGAGAGCGCCCGGCTCGTTTACGTAGCGGCTTACTGTCGATCGGCGCGTGAACGGCGGGGAGGGTCTTTTGGCCGCTGTACCTTGGGCTCAGTGAGCAGGTTCGATTAGGTAGAGAGATGTAATTCGAGGCGGCGAAAAGGTGAGAGCGGGTTTCTGAGCGAAGATATAGCGATGAAATAGCAGAGTTCAATAGGAAGAGGAAAGGACGGATGATTCAGCATCGATGTGGACGCTTTCTTGCTTTAACGAATCTTTAGTCTTGAAAGCGGTTAATTTATAATTTGTTTGGGTTCGTTCGCATTGATGGGCTATAGGGTTCGTGATACAATCTGTATCGTGATAGTGAGAAGTGAACCGGTTTACAAATACATAATGTATCTTTTATGACGGATGGCGTGCGAGCGCCTGCTGGTGCGGAATGGTTGATCAGCTCCAGCGTTTTCAGCGTGATCGAGCCATGTTGTTCCGAAACAGCTGTCGCGAGCAAAGAAGGAATGGGGGGAGCTGATGGAAACGATAAAGCGGATGGACGCCGCGCATGATGCGAGCCAGACCGCCTTCACATATAGGAGCGATGTCGACTACATTCGGGACGAAATGAAGCGGCTGGATATGCTGATTCGCATTCGGATGCTGGAGTCGAGCGGTGATCAGGAAGCCGGCCAGCCGACCGATGCGCTCGATTCGCTCCGCGGGCTCGTGCTCACCGAGGACATGATGCTGCGACTGCTCGATGAAACCATCGAAGGCGAGGTAGCGCTTACGACGGAGCGTATCGCTCAATTGCAGGAGCTGGTCACCGCTGTCTGGCAGTTGGACCAGCTCATCGCCGAGCGTAAGGCGCAGGCGATCGCAAGCGGGGTTTCGCTCACGCTTCCGACAATCGTCGCGAGGCTCGGACTCACCTCCTTCGAGGAGCAGTGCCTGCTCGTCTGTCTCGCGCCGGAGTGGGATGGGAAGTACGGCAAGCTGTACGCCTATTTGCATGACGACGTGACGCGCAAAGAGCCGACGGTCGAGCTGCTGCTGCGGCTGCTATGCAGCACGCACCAAGAACGGACATACATGCGGCAGCTATTCGCGCCTGCCGCGCCGCTCCTTCGGCACCGGCTGCTGGAGATCGGGGCACGGGGCGGAGATGAGGGGCGGATGCCGACGCTGCTGGCGGAGCCGGTGCGAATCGACCGCAGCATCGCGGAGCGGCTGCTGGGACATCGGCTTCTGGACACGCAGCTCGAAGGCGTGGCTTCGATTCTTGCGCCAGACGAAGATGAACCATCTGAGGCGGGCATCACGCTGCTGCCGCCAGGTCGGCTGGAGCAGACGGTGCGGCTGCTGAGACAGCAGCGAGGTGGAGCGCATGACGAGGCGCCGGCGCGGAGTGACACGCATCAGACGGCGCCGTTCCTACCGGACAACAGCGGATTCGCGGGTGAAGCGGCGCCAGCGCCGTCTGCGGCCGATGACGCCGGTCGGGCGGCAGCGACTGCAGCCGAGCCTGTGCCGTGGTCGAGTTGGACGGAAGCCAGCACCGGTCCGGAGTCCGCTCCAGACGGCACCGCATTACTGCCGCGTGCCGCTCTGATACTGCTGCACGGCCCGGCAGGTACGGGCAAGCGCGCGCTGGCCGCCAGCGCCTGCCGTGAGCTAGTCGTACGGCGCGTTGTCGCGCGGATCGGCGACTTGTTAAGCCATCGGCTCGGCTGGCGCGAAGCGGTTCTGCGGCTGTGCCGCGAGGCTTGGCTGGATGAGGCGGTCATCGTGCTGGAGGAAGCCGATGCGCTGTTCGAAGCCGAGCAGCCGGGCAAGCCAACGCCGCTCGCCGAGCTGCTCGGTCCGCTGGAGCGCTACGGCCTTGCGGCGCTGCTGCTCGGCGAGCGGGATCAGCCGTTGTCGCGGGCAGCTGCTGGGTTTCGCGGCATATACGCCTCGCTGGACCTTCCGCTGCCGGATTCGGCTTCGGCCGCTTTCTTGTGGCACAGCCTCGCGGCTGCGTATCCGTGCAATGCCAACGTTGCGCCCGACGTGTTCGCCGACAAGTTCCGCCTCTCGCCTGGCAAGATTAACGCGGCGTTCCGGGGGGCTTGGAACCGGGCGCGCTTGCGCGATCCGGAGGGCGGAATCATTAGCGAAGCCGACCTCCGCGCCGCCTGCTACGAGCAGACGAACCATAAGCTGAGCACGCTTGCCGAGCGGTTGACGCCGCGATGCGGCTGGGAGGACCTGATCCTCCCGGATGACCAGTCGCGCTTGCTGAGGGAGCTTGTCCAGCAGGTCCGCTACCGTTCGGTCGTCTACGACGAATGGGGCTTCGGGCAGAAGCGGGTCCGCGGCCGCGGATTGAACGTCCTGTTCCATGGCCCGCCTGGCACCGGCAAGACGACAGCCGCCGAGGTGATCGCGCAGGAGCTTGGCCAGGAGCTGTACCGAATCGACTTGTCGCAGATCGTGAGCAAGTACATCGGCGAGACGGAGAAAAATTTGCAGCGCGTCTTCCAAGAAGCGGAGGAAAGCTGCGCGATTCTGTTCTTCGACGAGGCGGACGCCATCTTCGGCAAGCGGACGGAGGTTAAGGACGCGCATGATCGGCATGCGAATACGGAAATCGCCTACTTGCTGCAGCGGATGGAAGCCTACGACGGCATTACGATTCTGGCGACCAACCTGCTCGGCAACCTCGACGAGGCTTTCATCCGACGGATGGCGTTCAGCATCCTGTTCCCACTGCCGGATGAGGAGCAGCGCATGCGCATCTGGGAGGCGATGTTCCCGCCGTCCGCTCCGCGCGGCAGTGACGTGGACCTATCCTTCCTCGCGCGGCAGTTCTCCTTATCTGGCGGGCATATCAAAAATATCGTCCATACCGCGGCGTTCTTCGCGGCGGAGCAATCGTCCGCAATCAGCATGACGCACCTGCTGCGCGCCGTTCGGCGGGAGATGGACAAGATGGGCCGGATGGTCCGACGGGAAGACTTCGGTTCCTACGGGCCGTTCTAATGGTACGAGAGGGCTGTTCCGAGGAATGATGGAACCGGCTTCTTAAGGAAAGGGGGAGAACGATGAGCGGGGATACAACGATCGCCGATGTTGGCGAGACGCTCATCAAGCTGCTGCGGGACGGGATGAGCGATCTCGTGACGTCCAGCGCGATCGCGCTGCAATCACCGGCTGATCTAACCGGGCAGACGACGCGTGTCACGCTGTTTCTGTGCGGCATCGCAGAAAACCAGCATATGCGCAATCAGCAGCCGACGTACCGGAGCGGCGACAGCATTGCCAATCAACCGCTTGTCGTCGATCTGCGCTACATGCTGACCGTTTATTCGTACGTGCAGGATTTGACGGAACGTTCGCTGGAGGAGCATCGGCTGCTTGGGAGGGCGATGCGGCTGCTGCACGATCATGCCTCCATTGGGGGCTCGCTGCTGCAAGGCGGGCTTGCGGGCGAGACGACGCGTCTGCGCATTCTGCTGGAGTCCGTCCCGCTGTCGGAAATGACGGAGCTGTGGAGCGCGTTTCCCGGCCAGGCGATGCGGCCGTCGGTATTCTACACCGTGTCCTCGGCCACGCTCGAGTCGAATATCGTCACGACGCCGAGCCGTGTCGCTGTTCGGAACGTTCGCTATCTCACCCATTCGGGCGAGGAGGGATAAACGCCAATGGATCGACTTCAATATAGTGATTCGACGCTGCGCCTGTCCGTCGCTGTACAGCTTCGCGATCGGCTGAGTCCGGACGGCTCCGCGATCGGTCAGCTCCGCGTTCGCGTGGCTGAAACAGGCCGGTATGCAAGGCGCAGCCCAAGCGGTTATTACGTACTGACCGACCTGCCGCCGGGGACTTACACGCTTGCGATTGAATCGGCCTACTACACTCCGGCGGCGCTGCAGGCTGACGTTACCGCCGAACCGGGCATACCGCCGCCGCTCGTCGTCGATTTGCGGCCGAACCGGACGTATCCGCTGCAAGACGGAGCGACGCTGCTCCGAGGCGCAGTGCGGGAAATCGGCGGCAATGCGGGGGATGGCGCTGCCGTCACGGCCGCGCTGCACGGTCCGCAGACGTCGGTCAAGGCGCGTCTGCGTGAGCCGGCTGCAGCGGGTGACGATTCCCTGCAGCTGACGGGCATCCAGGGTGAGCTGAAAGCTGGCGACATTCTATATGTTCGGGATGCGGATACCGGAAGGACGGAGTATGCGGTGCTGCGCGAACCGCTTCCCGTTGATCCAGCTTCCGGCCCGTGGCTGCTGGCAGCTCCGCTGGCAGCGGCGCACCCGGCGAATACGCCTCTGCACGGAACCGATACGCAGGAAACCGTGCAGACAACGGCTGATAAGGACGGCGAATTCGTGCTGCCGTTCGTTCGGCTGAACGCCCGGTCGATGCTCGCGCGCCTTACTCTTGCATCCTCTTCGGGCGGCGGTTCTCTGCAGCTCGATGCGTCGGTGCAGGACGGCAAGGCCTCATCGCTGGGCGTGCTGACGCTGAAGTAAGCGAGAACGACCATTTTAGAAACAACTAAGGAGGCTATGTACAATGCCAGAGTATTTATCGCCGGGTGTATATGTGGAGGAAATCCAAATCGGCGGCAAGCCCGTTGAGGGCGTATCGACGAGTACGGCAGGTTTTCTAGGCTTGACGGAGCGCGGGCCGACGACGCCGCAATTTGTAACGAGCTGGCTCGATTATCAACGGCTGTTCGGTTCCTATTTTGGCAGCAGCGAATATTTGCCATATGCGGTTCAAGGCTTCTTCGACAATGGCGGACAGCGTGCTTATATTGCGCGTATCGTCAAAGCCAACGCGGCCAAAGCAACGCTGAGACTCCAAGCGGGCAGCGCGAACGCGCTTACGCTGACGGCGGTCGGCGAAGGTGCATGGGGCAACCGGATCGGTGTCAAAGTAACGGCGGGCTCGCTCAGTGGCTTCAAGCTGAGCCTGTTCTACTGGAAGCAGTCCGTCACGCTGTTCGATCCTGAAGACAAACCGAAGACGCTGCCGCGTCCAGCCGTGACCGAGGTGTACGACAATCTGTCCGTCGATGTCGCATCAGCTGACTTCTATGAGAAACGCGTGAATGGTGTTTCCAATCTCGTTGTGCTGAACAAGCTGACCGGCGACAACGGCCAGGTGCCAAGCGCCAGCACGATCGCACCGCTGTCCGGCGGCGCTGACACGGTGGAGACGGAGGGTATCGCGGCGGCTGTAACGGCGAACACAATCAAACTGGCGGCTGATGCTGCCTCTACGGATGATGCCTACAACGGCATGACTATTACGATTATTAGTGGGGACGGCTCAGGCCAATCGCGCAAAATCACGGACTACGTAGGTTCATCCAAAACAGCGACGCTCGAGACGAACTGGGATGCCACGGCGCTGCCGACAACGGCGTCGACTTATCGGGTCACGCAGGCGCTCAGCTACACGCTCGCTGATTACAAGCGCAGCGATACGAACGTACCGGGCAAACGGAAAGGGCTTGCAGGTCTTGCGGAAATCGATGACATCTCGATCGTCTATACCCCGAATGCCACAGCGATTACCGGATTGGCAGAGGAGCTGATCACCCATTGCGAAGGACTGAAGGATCGCTTCGCGATATTCGATGCGCCGGTCGGATCGCCTGCGGCGAACCTCAACCCGCGCAGCGCGCTCGAGACGAAATATGCGGCTTACTATTATCCATGGCTGAAGGTGGTCGATCCCGACACGGGACTGCTGCGCATTGTTCCTCCAGGCGGCCATATGGCGGGCATCTATGCGCGCACCGATACGGAGCGCGGCGTTCATAAGGCGCCGGCGAACGAAACGGTACGCGGGGCGATCGACCTCGAGTTCCAGATTACGAAGCAGGAGCAGGACATCTTGAATCCGCGCGGCGTTAACGTGATCCGTGCGTTCCCGGGCCGCGGCATCCGCGTATGGGGAGCGCGCACGCTGTCCAGCGATCCGCTCTGGAAATACGTAAACGTACGCCGCTTGTTCAACTTCCTGGAGGAGTCGATCGACGAGGGTACGCAATGGGTCGTGTTCGAGCCGAACGACGAGAAGCTGTGGGCGCGAGTGCGCCGGACGATTACGGAGTTTCTGACGCGCGTATGGCGCGACGGCGCGCTGATGGGCACGAAGCCGGAAGAGGCGTTCTTCGTCAAGGTCGACCGTTCGACGATGACGCAGGACGATATCGACAACGGCCGCCTCGTCGTGCTGATCGGCGTAGCTCCGGTGAAGCCGGCCGAGTTCGTCGTGTTCCGCATCGCGCAAGTGTCGAGCGGTTCGGAAGGATAGTTGTTCATAGAAGAACAGTTTTGAATACAGGGACATTTTGAAGGAGGAATACAGGATGGCGACAGGACAACGCAAGGATCCGTTCCGCAATTTCCGGTTTCGGGTCGAGATCGACGGCATCCAGCAGGCAGGCTTCAGCGACGTGACGGGGTTTGATTCGACGGTGGACGTGATCGAATATCGCGACGGCTCGGATCCGACGCATGCCCGCAAGCTGTCGGGCTTGACGAAATACGGCACGATCAGCCTGAAGTGGGGCATTACCGATTCGATGGAGCTGTACAACTGGCACAAGGAAGTCGTCGGCGGCAACATCGAGCGCCGCAACGTATCGATCATCGTGATCGACGAGGCGGGCAATGACAAAGCGCGCTGGGATTTCGTCAACGTATGGCCGAGCAAATACGATGCGCCGGACTTCAGCGCCAAGGGCAACGACGTGGGCATCGAGTCGCTTGATCTTGTCCACGAGGGCATGGTCCGCGTGAGCTAGCAGCTGGAGGCAGCGGGCGGCAGGCAGCGGCGAGTGACGGCGCATGCCGCCCGGGCATTCCGGCTTATAGAGCGAATTTTGAAGGAGGAATCGTAACGTGAGTTTCATGACGGAATACGAATTTACGCTGCCGCGCGGTTATGTCGATAAGCACGGCAATTTGCACAAGCATGGCACGATGCGGCTGGCGACGGCAGCCGACGAGATTTTGCCGCTGCGCGACCCGCGGGTTCAGCAGAACGCCGCGTATTTGACGATTATTTTGCTGTCCAGAGTCATCACGAAGCTAGGCGATCTGCCCGTCATCAACCCGGGCGTTATCGAGGGGCTGTTCTCTTCGGATCTCGCCTATCTGCAGCAATTGTACGCCCGCATCAACGAGGGCGAAGGGAGCGACATCGATGCCGAATGCCCGCAATGCGAGCATCGGTTCAAAGCTCGGGTGCTTGTCTCGGGGGAGGTCTAAGCAGCTATCCTCTTGACCGGCTGTACGAGGAGATAGCTTTTATTGCTTACTATACGCACTGGCCCCATGACGACATCATGTCGATGGAGCATCGCGATCGCGTTCGCTGGTGCGAGGAAATATCCAAAATCAATCGCAAGCTGAGCCCGGAGCCGGAAAACATTTTCAAGCTGTAGCAGTATGCTGGCTGGTGTCGGCCGGGGCGAAGCGGGAGGAGCAAGGACATGACGTTTTTTCGGATGGACCCGCTTGGCTCGTTTCGGTTTCGCGTCGAAATCGACGGCTTGGTCGTCGGCGGCTTCTCCGAGGTGACCGGCCTTCAGCTGGAGACGGAGGTCGAGACATACCGGGAGGGCGGGGCGAACGCTTTTGCTTATAAGCTTCCGAAGACGACGTCGAGCCCCAATCTGGTGTTAAAGCGAGGCATGACTTATTCGGATCTGCTCTGGCGCTGGTATCGCGGCGTCGTCGGAGGCTCGATCGAGCGGCGGAGCGGATCGGTCATCTTGCTTGACGAGGCTGGCTGGGAAGCTTGGCGATGGAATTTCGTCGGGGCTTACCCGGTCAAATGGATCGGGCCGGAGCTGAGAGGCGATCAAAGCCAGCTTGCCTTTGAGACGATTGAGCTGGCGCATCACGGCTTGCTGGCAGAGTAGTCAGCGCCGCTGCAGGGGGGAAGCGGGCGTGTCGGAGGAGCAGGATAACGGGATGGGGCGGACGGCGGCACGGCACGCTCGCTTCGCGGAAGGAATCGCCGCCAAGTACAGGAAGGGCGGGCGAAGGACAAGGAAGCTGACGGAGCTGGCGCACAGGCTTGGTCTGCAGTCGGTCGGAGACCGTGGGACTGCGGCAGGACGCGGCGCCGCGGCGGCATCGATGCGCGGCGGCTTCTGGCCGCACGCGACAGCGATGCGGCTGGCGGCTGCGAGCCTGAAGCGCGAAGATGCTGGACGCAGGCAGCTGACGGGTGCGTCTTTGGGAGTGTCAGGGGCGCTGCGTGATTCCGGGGAAGGATCGGCATCGTTGGGGTTTCGCATTGGCGGCGCTGCGGGCGGCAGCCTAGATCGCGCTGGCTTGCCTCGAATCGTCGAGCAGCTTAGCGGAGCGAGCTTGATGCGATTGGCGGCTCCTGCCGCACAGGCCGCGAGCTTGGGCGGCGGCGGGATGATCGTTCCGGCAATGCGGCTGGCTGCGATGATGCCCGGCCGTGGCCCAGGGAAAGCAGCGGTGCAGGCTGAAAGTGCCGCAAGGGGCGGTGCGCATACGGCGGTGGAAGCGGCCGTGCCTCGCGGCAGCAGGCCAATAGGCATGGCGCACGTTGAAGCGGTGAATGCTGTCGGAGCGGGAGCCAGTGCTGGAGCAGCGGTTGATCGGCTTGCCGGGGCTGCGCGGGCGGGCGGCATGGTTCCGAATGCTGCTAAGGCGGGCATTGGTTCAGCGATGGAGCCCGCCGTTCACGCGTCCGCGCCTTCAGCGGGGCGCGCGGGAGAGGAAGGCGCGCTGCCTTCGGCGTCGCTGCGGCTGCCCGCTGGCTTGCGGCTGCCGCTCGCGGGAAGGCCGCTGGCGCAAGCTGGCGCGTCCGCGGCTCGCGCAGCGGCTGTCGCGCATGGAGCGCCGGCAGCCCGGCTGCTTGGAGCGGCAAGGGCTGATGCCGCAGCGCCGGCGGCTGCGCTAGTAGGCGCGGCGGCATTGGCACATGGCGCGTCCGCAGCGGCGAGCCGCACGTCTGCGCCTGCAGCGCCTCGCACGCTGGCGCGCACCATCGCTGCGCCGCGCGAAGCGCTCGCGGCCTCGCCGCCGCCGGGCGCTGCCAGCGCCTTCGCGCCGATGGGAGCGCCTCGCACGCTGGCACGCGCCAACGCTGCGCCGCGCGAAGCGCTCGCGGCCTCGCCGCCGAATGCGGCGCCAGCGCCCCGCGCGCTCTCGCGCCTCGGCGCTGCGCCGCTGGCCGTTGCTGCGCCGCCAGCCGCGCCGCATGCGGCGGCGCACAGCGCGCCACCGCCGCCGGTGCTCGCGCAGCGGCCAGCAGCGCCGCATGCCGCCGCGTCCGCGCCCCCGGCGCTGGCGCATCGCGCACCGGCGGCTGCACCGTCGCCGCCAGCGCCGGCTGCGGCGGCCGGTCCCGGCCAAGACGCGCCGTCGCAGGGCGGCTTCGCCGCGTCTGCACCGCCGCCTGCCAGCCAGCCGCAGCCGGCGGCGGTCGATCTGAAGGCGCTGACGGAGCAGGTATATCAGATGCTTGAGCGCAAGCTGCGCATCGAGAAGCAGCGCAAAGGCTTGTAGAAGCGAAGGAAGAGGAGATGGAGCATGGCTCTCGAGAAAGCGCTCATCCAGCCGCTTAACGACAAAGGGGCCGCGAGCGGCCCCCCGGTCAAGGTGCTGTTCAATCCGACCGAGTATTCGATCGAAAGCAGCAACCAGTTTCAGTCTGTCGCGCTGCCGGGGTTATCCGCGCCGGCGACGCAGTTCGTAAGCGGCAATTCTCGGACGCTGACGATGGAATTATTCTTCGACTCCTATGAACAGGGCGAAGACGTACGGATTTACACGCGCCGGGTTACCGGGCTGATGGATATCGACAGCAAGCTGCATGCGCCCCCGGTGTGCAAATTCATTTGGGGCAAGCTCGAATTCAAGGCGGTCGTCGAGCGGGTTACGCAGAAGTTCACGATGTTTCTGGACAGCGGCGTCCCGGTACGGTCGACGCTCTCGGTCACTTTTCGCGAGTACAAAACGATCTCGGAGCAGCTGCAGCAAGGCGGCGGCCTCGCCGACCAGACGAAGCAGCTTACGATACAGCTGGGCCTCAGCCTGAGCTTGATCGCCGACCTGGAGCTGGGCGACCCGAGCAAGTGGCGGATCATCGCCAAAGCGAACGGCATCGCCAATCCGCGCAAGCTGGCGGCAGGCATTCAAATTAAGGTACCCCCTTTGGAGTGATTGCGGGATGGATTTCATTCAACTTGAAAAAAAATACGGGAATTTCTACGCGCCATCCTTCGAAATTGAAGTTGCGGGCCGAAATTTGCTGCGCGAAGGGATGGAAATCGTCAGCTTGTCGGTCGAGCACTCGCTCGGCGAGGCGGACCACTTCTCTTTCACGATCGACAACGCTTACGACCCGGTCAAGAAAGATCTGAAGTGGATCGATACGTTTCTCCCCGCCGGCAAGAAGGTGCACATACGGATGGGATACGGCGCGAGGCGCGAGCTGATGCTGGTCGGCGTTATTACGTCGATTACGACGCGGTATCCCGCCAGCGGACTGCCGCAGCTCAACATCAGCGGATTCGACCTGTCGCATCTGCTCATGAAGGGCAGTGCTCCCCGTTCCTGGGATGAGATCAAGCACAGCGATGCGGTGTCGCGGCTGGCGTTCTCGGCCTACAACTTGAAGAGCGAAGTTGAGGATACGAAAGTGAAGGTGCCCAAGCTCGTGAAGGAAGCCGGCAAGAGCGACTACCAGTTCATTCAAGAGCTTGCTCGCATGAATTATTACGAGTTCTCGGTGTTCGGCGAGACGTTGTATTTTCGCCCACCCGCTAAGGATAGCGAGCCGGTCGTGACGCTGGAATGGCTGAAGACGCTGAATCGATTCGAGCCCGAGATCAATCTTGCGAATCAGGTGGCGGAGGTCGAGGTGCGAGGCTGGGACGCCAAGACGAAGAAGGAAATCGTCGGCAAGGCCAGCACCGGCGACGAGCTTGTCATCCGTTCGGGCGGCGGCCAGACCGGCGGCCAGCTGGTGCAGGGGCTGACGCGGGATACGATTCGGGAGAACGTCACGTTTCCGATTTTCTCGCAGGAGGAGGCTGACCAGCTCGCGCGTTCGATTTTGAACAACCATGCAGAAGGGCTTGTCACCGGCAGCGGTGAAACCGTCGGCCTGCCAGAGCTGCTTCCGGGGAAGACGATACGGCTGACCGGTCTTGGCAGCAAGTTCAGCAAAGTTTATTACCTGCAGAAGACGGTGCACACGATTGGCAGCGGCGGGTACCATACGACGTTTCATGTGAAGGAGAGCGCGATATGAGCCTATACGAGTTGCTGCAGCCTGAATCCCGGGGCGGGGATTCGCGGATGAACGGCGTCGCGATTGCGATCGTGACGAACATTCAGGACCCCGAGAGCATGGGGAGGGTCAAGGTGAAATACCCGTGGCACGGCGGAGAGGATGAAAGCTACTGGGCGCGCATTGCAACGCTGATGGCGGGCAAGGAGCGCGGAACCTACTTTCTGCCGGAGGTCGGGGACGAGGTGCTCGTCGCGTTCGAGATGGGCAATATCCAGTTCCCGTATGTGATCGGCGCTCTATGGAACGGCGAGGATAAGCCGCCGCAGGACGGCGGCGACGGCAAGAACCATATTCGTCAGATCAAGTCGCGCAGCGGTCACGAGCTGACGTTCAACGACGAGGACGGCAAGGGCTCGATCACGCTGAAGACGAAGAGCGGCCATCAGATCGTGCTCGACGATTCGAGCGGCGGAGAGCTTATTCAGATTGTCGACAAGAGCGGTTCGAACAAGGTTGTCATTGATTCGGCCAAAAGCGAAATCGCCGTCGAAAGCGGCATGAAGCTGCGGATGAAGGCGCCGACGGTCGAGCTGGAAGCCGACTCGATGATGACGATCAAAGCAGGTGGGACGCTCACGCTGAAGGGCGCGCTGGTTCAAATTAACTGATAAGCGCGACGGCTGCGGGCCAGCAGGATACCTCCTGCTGCTTCGGTCAGCTCGTACGCTGTAAGGAGGAGATGCGCATGCCGCCAGCAGCAAGAATGGGCGATGCGACGAGTCATGGCGCGCCGCTGAGCCCTGGGCCGGGCAGCGCGAACGTATTGATCGGCGGGAAGCCGGCTTGGCGTGTCGGCGCTGATTTCCATATGTGCCCTGCGGCGACGCCGAATCCGCATGTAGGCGGAATGGTGGCGATGGGCAGCGCGACGGTGCTCATCAACGGCATGCCTGCCGCCCGCATGGGCGACACCATCATGGAGGCCGGACCGCCTAACGCTATTATGATGGGCGAACCAACGGTCATGATCGGCTGAGAAGCACGTACAAGGAGGCAGCCTAATGGCAGACGAATTTCTCGGCACCGGCTGGGCGTTCCCGGTACGGGTCGACCATTTGACCGGGCGCGTTGCGATGGCGTCCGGATCAGAAGATATTGAGCAGTCGATCCGCATTATTTTGTTCACCGCCAAGGGAGAGCGAGTGATGCGGCCAGAGTTCGGCTGCGGCATTCACGATTACGCCTTCGAATCGATGAGCACGACGATGCTCGGCATGGCCGAGTCGATGGTCGCCGAGGCGCTGGCCCGATGGGAGCCGCGCATCGAGGTGATGAGCGTGACCGCGTCTGCGGAGCACGGCGAGACCGGCAGGATGAACGTCGAGCTGCGCTATCGCATTCGGGCGACGAATCAACAATACAATCGAGTCTATCCCTTCTATCTACGGGAAGGATAGCCGCGAAGGAATGGTGAGGTAATGAAGGCCCCGTTACTGGATGCAAGAGATACGGAGACGATCATTCGGCAGCTGCGCGAGCTTGTGCCCTACTATACGCCGGAGTGGAAGGCCGACGACGATCGGGACCCCGGCGTGGCGGTCATGAAGCTGTTCGCCGGCATGTATCGAGGCATCCTCGATCGGCTGAATCAGGTGCAAGGCAAGCACTATATCGCGTATCTCGACATGCTGGGCATCAAGCGGATGCCCGCCCGATCGTCCCGCGTTCCGCTAACGTTCCATCTGAGCACGGGCGCGTCCGAGCCGGTGCTTATACCGGCCCGCACGGGGGCGGCAGCGCCGGATCGCAGCGGCGGCAAGCCGATTCCGTTCGAGACGGAGCGCGCCATCGTCGCGACGCCTGCGAAGCTGGTGGAGGCGGTCGCGGTCGACCCTGCGGCAGATACGGTCATTCGTGCGCCGGGCGGTTTTCTTGACGGGCCGATCGCGCCATTCTCGACGCGGCTCGCGACGGGTACCGACGCGTCGGGCGGCAAGCTGCTTCTAACGTCAGCGGAAGGGCTGAAGCCCGGCGACGTGCTGCTCGTGTCTACGGGCGCAGGAGTTGCGACATCACCTTCTGCGATGGCGCCTGCCGCCATTCAAGGCGGTTCAAGCACCGGTGAGTATGTTGAGGTCGCCGCCGTGAAAGGGCTGGAGGTGACGCCGAGCGCTCCGATCGGCAATCTTCCGGAGGGTGCGGCGGTAACTAGGCTGACCAGCTTCGAGCTGTGGGAAGGCCGCAATCAACAGGCACATGTGCTGTACCTTGGCCACGCGGAGCTGTTCCAGCTTAGCTCCCCTGTCGGAATCGATTTGCGCCTGATGGGAGATGGCGAAGACAGCGGCGTGTTGGCAAAGCGTTATGGACAGCTGGTTCGATGGGAGTACTGGTCGGAGGAAGGGCGATGGAAGCCGTTCCTGCAGGATGCCGGCGGCGGAAGGCTGATGCTTCGCAAAACAGGGGCGGACCCTTTCGGCGAACGAGAGATCAACGGCATTGTAAGCCGATGGATTCGAGGCACCTATATCGGCGGAGCGGCTTCGCTCGTCGAGCTGCGCATCCGCAGCATTGCAGCAACGATTGTCCACAGCGGGACAGCACCGGAGCTGGCTTTCTCCAACGATGTGCCGATCGATGCAAAGGGAAGCTTCTATCCGTTCGGCGGGGCGCCAAGGCTGTACGATACGCTGTACCTTGCTCACGACGAGACGCTGTCCAAGCGAGGCAGCAGCGCTAAGATTTCATTCAAGCTCAAGCACGAGAAATCCGATGGCTCGGTGGCGGACGTCACAACCGCGCGGCTGTCGTGGGAATATTGGAACGGCCGTGGCTGGATGGCGCTGCCCGGCGTGACAGAGCACTTCCAGGTCAAGCCGTCCGAGGATCGCAGCTTGACGTTCACTGTTCCGGACGATCTTGCGGAGACGATTGTGCTCGGGCAGCAGCGCCGCTGGATACGGGTGCGGATCGTCAGCGGCGACTACGGCCGGGAGGAGCTGCAGGGAGATAAGACGTATAGACTTGTTCCGCAATATATCGTGCCGTGCCTGTCGAACTTGAAGTTCCAGAGCGAGATGGCAACCGCTGCGGCTACGAACCTGCAGCACGCGATTGCCTTCAATCAGTTGACTTATGTTGACTATACGTCTGCGCTTCGGTCATGGCAGTCGATCGAGCCGTTCGCCATGCCGGAAACGAACCGCGCGGCGCTGTATCTTGGATTCGACGCGCCGCCGCTCAAAGGACCAATCTCGCTGTACTTCTCGATGGCCGAGCAGGCGTACGGCGAGGATGCGCGGCCGCGGTTAGTCTGGGAATATTACCGTTCGCAGGGCGGGCAGAGCGGCTGGGGGAGGCTTGATGTCCGCGACGATACGGAGCATCTGACCAAGAGCGGCTGCATCGAATTCGTCGGCCCGGCCGATCTGGCTCCCGCGACGCGGTTCGGCCGCCGGCTGTATTGGCTGCGCGCGCTCGATGCCGAGTCACTGTTCGTGCCGACGTCCCTTCGCCCGGCGCAGCCGAATGCTTCGGCAAGCGCTAACGTGCAGATACAGCCTGCAGCTGGACGAAAGCTGCAGCCGGACGGCGCGCTGGCATTGGAGGAAGCATCGGAGGATTGCGGCTGCGGCTGCGGCGCGGCGCCATGCGACGAAGAGGCGCAATGGTTCGGGACGTCGCCGGAGGATGCGGTGCCGGGCTTCGCGCCTTCGCCGAAGCTGCTAGGCATTCACCGCAACACGACGATGGCGGTGCAGGCGGAGAGCGTACAGGGTGAGACGCTGGGCTCGAGCCGCGGCACGGCAGGCTTGGCATTCGCGTTCGCGAAGTCGCCGGTGCTGGCGGAGGAAGTCGAGATCGACGAGCGCTCGGCGCTGTCGGAAGGCGAGCGCAAAGCGATCCGCGAGAGCGGCGAGCCGGCATATCGCGAGACGCTCGGCGATGACGGAGAGACGGCGGCATTCTGGGTCCGCTGGTCGCGCACGGACGACTTGTCCGCTTCTTCGCCCGACGACCGCCACTACGAGCTGGATCCGACAACAGGCGCCATTACGTTCGGCGACGGCATTCATGGCCGAATTCCGCCCGTCGGCACCGACAACATCCGGTGCAGCTATCAGGCGGGCGGCGGCAGCCGGGGGAATGTCGCGCGTGGCGAGCTGTCGATGCTGCGCACCTCAATCGCGTATGTCGACCGGGTCGGCAATCCCGAACCCGCGGAAGGCGGCTTCGATACGGAACCGATCGAGCGAGTCGTCGAGAGGGGACCCGAGCGCGTACGCCATCGCGGGCGCGCCGTCACGGCGAAGGATTACGAAGAGCTTGCCGCCGAGGCCGCGCAAGGGCTTGCCAAGGTCAAATGTTTGCCAGGCGTTAATGATAGAGGTCAGGCCGAATCAGGCTGGATCAGCGTCGTCATCGTACCGCAGAGTGGGGATGAACGGCCGCGCCCGTCGATCGGGCTGCGGGGCCAGGTGCTCGATTATTTGCGAGCGCGTGCGAGTAATGTCGCAGCAGCGCCGGGCAGGGTGCGGGTGACGGGGCCGGCTTATATTGAAGTGACCGTTACGGCATTGATCGTCGCCGACGATTTCGCGACCGTGCCGCTGCTCGAGCGGGAAGCGACACGCCGAATCAAGGCGTACCTGCATCCGCTGACCGGCGGGGACGACGGCCGCGGATGGCCGTTCGGCACGCTGCCGGCGCTGTCCGACTTCTATGCGCTGCTCGAACGGCTTCCGCATGCCGACCATGTCGAGAAGCTGAGCATGACGCTGCGGGATGAGGGGAGCGGGCGAACGCTTGATATATCGCCGGAGAAGCTGGCGGACGTCAGGGCGCTCCCGCAGGCGCTCGTGTGCGCAGGCGAACCGTCCATTGCGATTAAGCCGCCGACCAGTCGCAGCAGCTGACTTTGAGAAAGCAGAGTGACTTTGAACTCCGTTCAAAGATCCTGATGTCACACTCAAAGATCCTGATGTAGCTGCAGAGTGACTTTGAGAAAGCGGAGAGACTTTGAGCTCCGCTCAAAGATCCTGATGTAAGGAGTCATGTCCGTGTTACCGATACCGAATCTGGATGACAAGACGTTTGCGCAGCTGGCGGACGAAGCGGTCAAGACGATACCGCGGCTCGCGCCGCAGTGGACCGACCATAATCTGCACGATCCCGGGATGACGATGCTCGATTTGTTTGCCTGGCTGACCGAGATGCAGCAATTTTATATGGACCAAATCCGTCCAGACAGCGAACGCAACTATTTGAAGCTGCTTGGCGTCCGCCTGCATGACGCGAGTCCTGCACGGACGGAAGTGACGTTCGGGCTGCCGCTGGGAGCGGCTTCGCCCGTCATCGTGCCGAAGGGCACGAAGCTTGCCGCCGAGGATCTTGTCTTCGAGACCGAGCGCGACCTGACGGTTGTGCCGGCCGAGCTTGCACGGATCGTCAGCGCGCATGCCGGAGGCGTTATCGACCACACGGACGCCAATCGTAGGGGAGGGCTGTACTATGCGGCGTTCGGGTCGAACGCAGAGCTGGGCAGCCGGCTGTATATCGGCTTCGATGCGCCGCTGCCCGCTGGGGTCGAGATCTCGCTGACATTTCACCTGGCAGATGGTGAAGGTGCGCATGCCGCGATACTATCCGGCCAAGATTTAGCGGACTTTGTCCCTTCAGCGACGGTGTCTTGGGAATATTGGAGCAGCGACGAAGAGGATGGCTGGATGGTGCTCCCGCTGATTCAGGACGAGACGGCGATGTTGAGCCGCAGCGGCGCGCTGCGATTCAAGGCACCAACGAGCTTGTCCCGCCGGACGCTGCCGGGTATCAGCGAGTTAGCCTGCTACTGGCTTCGCGCGGTCGTGACGGTTCCGGGCTACGAGATGCCGCCTCGCGTGGATGCAATCATGCTTCACACGGTCGGCGCCGTGCAGCTGGATACGTTGTCCGAGACGCTCGGACGCGGCAGCGGGCTTCCTTGGCAGACGTTCCGGCTGGACCGCTTCACGGCATTACCGGACAGCTTGGAGCTGGACATCATCGAGACGCCGCCCGAAGGCGGCGATGCTCAGCCGGTACGCTGGACGCGTGTCGATTCGCTTGATGGCTCCGGGCGAGAAGATCCCCATTACACATTCGATGCGGATACAGGCATCATCACGTTCGGCGACGGCATCACCGGCAGGCTTCCGGAGGTGCCGATCGGCAAGGAAGAGAATATTGTGCTTCGCGCTTACGCGGTGACCGAAGGTGACCGCGGCAACGTTCCGGCAGGCAGCATTAGCGGATTTATCCAGCCTTCAAGCGAGCTGGCGGGGGTGACCGTCGTGAATCGCAAGCCCGCTATCGGCGGGGCTGCAGCCGAGACACTGTCGGCTGCCAAGAGCCGCGCGCGCAGTGAGCTGTCTGCCGTCCAGCGGGCCGTCACGTCCGAGGATTACGAGACGCTCGCACTATCGACGCCGGGGCTTCGAGTCGCGAGGGCGAAGGCAGTACCGCTGCAGGGTGAAGACGGCAGGGTCGCTGAGGGGCGTGTAACCGTCGTGATTGTGCCGTTGAGCGAATATCCAAATCCGCGGCCCAGCGAGGGCTTCCTGCGCACGGTATGCCGCCATCTTGATCGCCATCGGCTGCTTGGCACGGAGCTGCGGGTTCTGCCGCCGAATTACGTGAAGATAGCGGTCGAGGCAGAAGTGAGCGTCCGCCAGGGCTATGGGACGGATACGACGGAGGCTAAGGCGGCCGAAGCATTGAATCAGTTTCTGCACCCGCTGGCCGGCGGGCCTGAAGGACGGGGCTGGCCATTCGGACGGACGGTATACGTATCGGAAATCTATGAAGTGCTCGAGGGGGTAGCCGGCGTGGATGCTGTAGCGAACGTGCGGCTGCTGGCCTCGGAGGGATCATTCTCGATGGCGGAGGACGGCAGCCTCGCCATCTCGCCGTTCGGCCTCGTCTACTCCGACCGGCATCAAGTGACGGCGGTGAGCGGAGAAACGGGCTGCGCGGGGCAAGGAGGCTACTATGACAGCGTCAGATAATCGGGAAGACGAACGCTATATTGTATTGAATCGGCCGGACATGTGGCGGCGGGGTTTGATGGCAGGTCTTCGCGAATTGCCGGAAGGCGGTCTGGCATTAAGCGAGAAGCCGGTGTATGCTGCCCATTCGGTCTATGCGTCGATCGAGCTGCCGCCTGGCGAGGAGCCGATCGACTTCGCGGTAGGGCTTGGCCCTACGCTCTATCTGCTCCGTGAAGGTGGCCAGCGGATTGATCTGTACGATGTCTCCGCCGGCCGCTGGTTCGACATGCTGGACTTCGAAGTGTCCGGCCTGCAGGGGGCGACGCGGCTCGCGTATCGTGACGGCATGCTCTATCTTGCGGCCGGCACGGGCGAACGACGGCTCGGCGCCATCTCGGAGCTGACCGGCCAATTGGTATGGACAGCCAACGCTTCGGGCGACCGTACTGGCCGGCCTTGGCCGCAGGCAAGCGGCGAAGCTTCGAACGGACCGCTCGATTGGCGGGCGGGGGCAATGGCGGTCGATTGGCGGGAAGGCAGCTTATACGTGCTGGACCGTCTTCAGCGCCGCGTACTTCAACTGGACGCTGCGGGCCATGCCGTCCGCGTCTTCGGCCGAGAAGAGCTTAACGATGCGCAGCCGTCCGCGATCGCCGTATCGGCGGCAGGCGATGTCTATGTGCTGGACAGTCTGTATCGGCGCGTGCATCGATTCCGAGACGGAGCTGAAGAGGGGAGGTTCGGCATTCCGCTCGCGGCGCCGGCCGGCATGGCAGCGGATGCGGACGGGGTTGTTTACGTTGGCGAAAGCAGGCCGCTGTCCGATGGGGCCGAGGAGGACCGGTATATCCATCGATTCGGGACACTGGGAGAACCGCTCGGACCACTTCTGGGATATCGAGGACCGGCGCACAAGTTATACATCGCCGAAAACGGTGATCTGTACGCTTGGAATAGGGATCGATCGACTATCGTTCCGCTGCAGCGACGAAGCGTACTGGCGGGCGGCGGGTCTGGGCAGCTGATCGAAGGCTATTACTTCTCGGCTGCGCTGGACAGCACCGAAGCGGCGATGCGCTGGCATAAGCTCGTACTGGACGCGACCGTGCCGGACAATGCTCAGCTCGAGGTCTCATGGCTGTACGGCGAGCATAAGCGGTTGGAGCTGCAGGGCGCCGTCCGCGATCTGGATGCGTATCTGACCGACTCCTCGGTCGATCCGTCGGTCAAAGCCATCGCGCTCAATGCACTCGAGTGGTCGGAAGCGCGGCTGAATCCGCGTGATATGCTGCTCAGCGGCAGCGGCGGGCGGTACATCTGGCTTCGCATACGGTTCATCGCGTCGGGAGAACGTTCGCCCGAACTGCGCAGCGTGACCGCATGGTGTCCGCGGCAGTCGTACCTTCGCTATTTGCCTGCCGTCTATAGCGAAGATCAGAACGGCCGCGATTTTCTGGAGCGCTACCTATCCCTGTTCGAAACGTTCTTCTCCGCGTCCGAGCGGACGATCGACCGAATCGCGAGATGGTTCGATGCCGATGCCGTATCCGGCGAATATCTTCGCTGGCTTGCGGGGTGGCTGCATGTCGCGTATGACGAGAACTGGCCGGAGGAGAAGCTGCGGCGGCTGCTTGGCGAAATTCCGGCGCTGTACCGGATTCGCGGGACGCGGGAAGGGCTGCTTCGAATCATCGAGCTGTATACCGGCGAGCGGCCGTTCATCGTCGAGACGTTCCAGCTTCGCTGCGCGGCGTCGTCCGAGGTGCGTGAGACGTTCGTCCGCTTGTTCGGCGAGGACCCTTACCGATTCACCGTTCTCCTGAAGACGGGGCAGGCCAGCGAAGAGAGTGAACGTCGGACCGTTCGCCGCTTGATCGAAGACGACAAGCCGGCGCATACGGCCGCATCACTCGTGCCGCTGCAGCCATGGATTTATTTGGACCGACATACGTATCTGGGCGTGAATACGTACTTGAGCCGGCCGTCGTCTGCGATGGAAGAAACAGGCGGAGCAGTCATCGGCCAGGATACGCTGCTGACGGATGATGGAAAATCCGGATTCGTCCAAGGCAAATCAAGCGTTGGTCTCGATACGGTACTTATATGAAGGAGGGCTCGCGCGTGGCCGACCTATCGCTGCGCTCATTCGAGCGCAACCGCTATTACAATGGCAAGTTAATGACGGTCCGGGATTTCCAGACTGAGCAAACGTATTTTAATGAGAAAAGGCATCTGCTGAACCGGCTGCTCTACGGAGCGGGCGTCGTGTGCGGGCTGCATGTCGAGCCGCTTGCAAGCGCAGAGAACCGCGGCATACGCATTCGTCCGGGCGCGGCGCTCGATGGCTGCGGCCAGGAGATCGTGGTCGCCCGTGAATCGGTCCAATCGGATATCCGTGAAATTCCCGGCTATCCGGTGGATAGTCAAGCGCAGAAAACGCTGTACCTAATGCTTCATTATGATGAATGCGCGAGACAGCCCGTCCAGACGGACACCTCCGCCGCTTCGGCGGGCGGCTGCGAGAACAACCGGCTGCTTGAGACGTTCCGTCTGTCCTGGGCGGCAGCGCCGTCGGCTTTCGCGGACGGCTGGTCCGCAATTACGCACAAGGCGACGGTCATCTACGCGAACGACAAGGTTCGGATCGAGCGGGTGCTGCCCCGTTGGACTCGGGCTGCTGACACGTTCGAGGCCGTCATTCGGCTGACGGCGCTGGTGCCGCTTTCGCCGAACGATGCGTTCGATATCGAGCTGAACGAGACGCTGTCGTCCGGCCTTATCCGGCTGCAGAGCGATTCGCTGACGTTCGTGTTCGCGGGCATTGATGCGGGTTCTTCAATCGAGCGGCGCTATACGGTCCGGTCGGAAGCGGGAGCCGAGATCGGGCGGTTCGGCGGCAATATCGCTTATCAAATGAACAGCTTCAAGGATAACAAAGCGACGCCTGAGAGCATCGTCACGATTCTTGACGAGCAGTCGCTGACGGAACGGTTAGTTGAGGCTTATTTCGAAGAACAAATCGGGCAGGAGGGCGGATGCTCAGGAGCGGAAGGCATCTTGATCGCTTCGGTGACGCTGAACAATCAAGGCTTTATCTCCGCGGTCGATGACCGCCATCGTCCTTATATATACAGCCACCAGTTGATCGCCCGTCTTCTGGAGGGGACTGGCAGCGAGCCGCTGCCGAAGCACGGCGGCTCCCATGAAGCCGGCGGCATCGACCAGCTGGATGTGACGGGATTGCGTGGCGTGCTTGCCGATCGGCAGAAGATCGGCGTCGCGCAAGGCGGACAGCACGTGGAGGATACGGAAACCCGCAGCATCCATTTTGTCGGCGACGGCGTGACGGTGAGCGAGGATGGCGGGGTCGCTTACGTCAGCATTCCGGGAGGCAATGGCGGGCCGCACGCGCGCAACCATCAAGCGGGCGGCTCGGATCCAATCAACGTCGCAAACTTGCAGGGCGTGCTTGCCGAGCCGCAGAAGATGCGGATCAATTACGGCGATGATTGGATGACGGTCGACAGCTTCAGCCTTAACGGCCAAGAGGTCAGCATGCACCAAGAGAACGGGCACGCCTCCTTTTTCGTAAGCAACCCGTATCAATGCATTTCCGGCTATGCAGCGTTCGATAATGTACCGGCTGGAGGGCATTTTGTATCCGATAAAATTTATCTCTATACGAATACCAAGGAACTGTGCTTTACGATCGGGCTGCAGGATGACAACGGCACGCTCCACATGTATTACGGTGATAGCTACGGCACGAGCGTACCTGCAATCAATTACAATTATTATCCTTCGGAAGGATATTTGGTCATTACGCTGCGCGATCGTCGAACGGGAACAACGCTTCCACGGGTGAACTATAGAGTCCGCTGGTGGGCGATTCCAGCCACGTCCGAACGAGGACGCGTCGGCAGCACGCAGATCATCATGACTTGAGCATGACATCCCTAGACAAATATAGGAGGTTGAAACCAATGCCGGAGAACGGCCTTCAAGTATATGAACGGAATCATTATTTCTATGGGAAGCTGCTGACGGTTCGCGATTTTGAGACGGAGCAGTCTTACTTCAACGAGAAGCGGCATATGCTCAATCGTCTGCTGCACGGCACCGGCATCGTCTGCGGCCTGCAGGCGGAGCGAAGCGGCTTGCGCGGCATCTCGGTTGCCCCCGGCGTTGCGATTGACGGCGACGGGCAGGAGATCGTGGCGGCGAAGGAGCAGCTGCGGACCGACATTCGCGAGATGGATGGTTATCCCGAGGGCGGCGGCGCGAAGACGCTTTATCTGATGCTTCATTATGACGAGCGGACGATCGAGACGGTGCCGGCGCTCGGCGGCGCTACCTCCTGCGACGGAGGCTGCGAGGCGAATCGGGTACAGGAAGGATTGCGTCTGTCCTGGACGACGGAGGCGCCCGAGCCGGAGCCTGTGCTGCCGAAGGTGCTCTACGAGACGACGGTCCTGTATGAGGAAGGTAAAGTACGCGTGGAACGGATCGTTCCGCGCTGGATAAGCTCTGGCGACGCGTTCGAGGTAACGATCCGAGCAACGGCGCTGCAGAACATGGGCGATGACTACGTCGAGTTCGTCGTCACCGAGCATCTGGGCGAGCATCTGCTGCTGCTGCAGTCGGAGCTGATGTCGCTCGTGCTTGGCGGCGCGCCCAAGGGGACGGTTCGTGAACGGAAATATTACGTTAAGGCGTCGGCCGACGGGACGGAGGGGGCGGGAACCGGGATATCGGGCACGCTGGGCGTGCTGGACGGCGGTTCCCACCAGCAAGTGGAGACGCCGGTAAGCGCGATCGTATTCGGCGCATACGGTGCGCTGAACGAGCGGGTGCAGGAATATTTTGCCGAGACGACTGATTCGACCTGGGTGAACAGCGGGAGCGGTGTGCCGCTTGCGGCCGTCACGGTTGATGCGAACGACGAGATTACGTCAGTAATCAGCAGCGTCCGGCGTTATGTGTACAACAATCCTCTGCTGCAGCGTCTGCTGCGCGAGGAAGAGCCGACCGGCAGCAAGCTGCTTCCCCATTCGCTGTCGCATACGGCTAGCGGGCACGATCCGTTGAACGTGACGGACCTGCAGGGGCTGCTGGCCGATCCGCAGTGGGTCGTTGTGTATACCCAAGGCGACGAGTACGTACAAGCGAGACGATTCAGCTTCAGCGGTCCAGGCGTGACCGTGCAGAAGAGTCCGTATATGGACGATCACGTACAGGTCGACATTCAGACTGCGCCGCATGCGGCGCGACATGGCATTGAGGGCGATGACCCGATCGATGTGACGGGTCTGCCGGGCGTACTGGCGGAGCCGCAGAAGGTGGCGATCAGCTCGGGCGGCGGCGTTGCCGCGCCAGGCGGCGTGAAGGAGCTTGCGTTCAGCGGCAATGGCGTCGTCGTGAAGACGGTCGACGGCAAGGCGCAAATTACGGTCACCGACACACGCGGCGTCCAAGTGTACAACGGGACCGACTACGCCAATGCGAATAAGCTTCGATTTATTGGGGAAGGCATTAAGGTCCTTCGTGAGGGTGACCAGACGGACGTGTTGATTCCGAGCAGCTCGATGTCCGGAAGCGAAGTGGTGACGGGGACGATTCTATTCGCTGATGTTAGAGGCGGAGAGAAGCGGAACTCGCATTGGATCACGGATGTGGGTATCAATCCGATGATCAGCTTCGGCGTCGATATTGTCGAAGGAGATATTACATCGGTCGGCGTAGCCGGGCAATTCGCGCTTGGTATGACGGATGCGCCAGAGGTGGCGGCTATTTACAAACCATATGGCTCTGGCTTCTCCATTCTATTGAAGGACCGTAGAGAGAAAAATGCGTTACCTATCAATTGGCGAATCCGCTGGTGGGCGGCGCCAATTAACAAAGACTACGGCGAGCAGAAAGCCGATCCCGGTTTCGCTTGGTTCAAAGAGCTCATTATCGCGCGTCTTATCGTTTCGCCGGGTCAGTACCTTTTATCGCTGGCGAGCGTATTCGGAGAGGATTATAACTGGGTCGGCGAAGTGCTGAGAGAGTTGGAGGACGAGAAGCGCATTATTATGAAAGAAGATGGCTCCTACTACATCAATCCGAATTCGATGGAGCGCTAGACTGCCATGGCGAGTCCGGCAGCAGGAAGTATATACGCAGGATGGGCGGCGCCGAAGGCGTCGTCGACAGCAGCAGCGTCGAAGCCGGGCAAGGGAGGAAAGCCGCCGGTCGCGGCAGCAGGAATCGCTGATGCATTCCTGCAGCTACAGGCGGTCGTTGGCGCCAAAGCGGCTGCGCGCGGCGTTCGCTACAGGCTTGGCGAAGCGAAGGAGCCGGCTCTTTCATTCGACGAGGATTTCGTCCATGATCCGAAGGAGAAGCCGACGGCGCTCGATCGCCTCTCGTGGGTAAAGTGGGGGGCGATGCGCACCGGGGCGGACGCGTTCACCGATCTGGGGCTGCGCAAGCTGGAAGATGCAACGGAGGCGTACCAGCATTATCGCGATGGAACCGGCGCCGATCTTCCCATCGATTATGAGAAGGCGTATTCGGAGGACAGCGTCGTCCGGGATGCGGTCGATAAAGAGATCAGGACAGCACAGCGCGATGCGGAGACGATCTCGGCTGCGACAGGCGCAGGGGAGTTCGAGATGACAGGCGACAGCGTCGGGGTCGGCAGCGGAGCAACTGAGAATTGGCAGAAAACGATTGGCCGGCATATCATCTGGGGCAGCGCTTACGTCAGAGTATCCGGCGATCAATTCGAGATGACGATCACGATTCACGAGATTGACCGGTATAACTTTAACCGTGGCGAGAAGGACATTGAGAGCGGCACGCCGGACGACGTGAACGGCCGATTCGCCGTGCTTGGCTGGGCGAAGTCATTTCTGACGCGCGGCAAGGTCAAACGCTATGTCGCATGGAAACGCGGCGACCCCGGCAGCAGCACCATTCATCAGGTGGTTGATTAATGGATAGAAGGGCGTGAGCCGTTCATGAGAACCTATAGGGAATCGGCGAGGGCGGCCGCGGGGGGATCGCGAGAATCGTATGCTCCGCGCGGTGGAAGGCAGCAAGCGGCGAATCGAGGGCCGGCGCTCGTTGCGCTGCAGCGGGCGTTAGGCAACCAGGCGGTCGCGCAGCTGGTGCAGATGAAGCTTCGCATGGGCCGGCCGGGCGATGCGTATGAGCGGGAAGCGGACAACGTCGCGGATCGAGTGCTGCGAATGCCCGCTGCATCGGTACAGCGCAAGTGCGCCGAATGCGAAGCGGAAGAAGAAGGAAGAGTCATGCGATCGGCTCCGGGCGCGGCAGCGCCGGTTAACATGAGTCCTGAGACGGAGGCGGGCATCCGATCGATTCGCGGCGGCGGGACGCCGATGCCGGAATCGCTGCGCAGCTATTTCGAGCCGCGGTTCGGCCAAGATTTCGGCAGCGTGCGGCTGCATACGGACGGCCGCGCCGGCGGGCTGGCGCAGTCGATTGGCGCGCGGGCATTCACGGTCGGCGGCGACATCGCCTTCGCGCCGGGCCAGTATGCGCCCGAATCGACCGAAGGCAAGCGGCTGATCGCACATGAGCTGACGCATGTCGTGCAGCAGGGGTATGGCGGCGAACAGGCCGTACAGCGGCAGTCGGCGCCTTCGACGGTTGTCGGTCCGATGGTGCAGCGGGACGCCGATGACGATGTCATGAATGGCGTCGACGTTGATGACCCGAACGTGCTCGTCTGCCTCATTCTCTGCTACCTCGGCATTCCGACGCCGGTCTGGAAGCGGTTGGTCGGGACGATTCTGAAGGTTGTGTGGGAGGAATACAGGGCTGCCCATACACAAGAAGAGGCGGAGAAAAAGTTCCAAGCGTATCAGATGATGTTCAAAGCGTACAGTCCAATCAATCTGATCAAGACCGTGCTCGTGTTCGCCGTGGAAGGCAAGATCGCTCATCTTCCGGTCATCAAGACGGCTATCGGCAAAAGGCTGCAAACCCAGCTGGTCGAATTTATGATCGCCAAGGGAGCGACGATGGCGACCATCGGGGCGGCCGAGCAGATCGCGCGCAAGGTGACGCTGGCCATCGAGCTGGCGATCATCGCAGGCTGTGCTGCCATGTGCGGAGGCGAGGCCGGCGGCAAGAAGCTTGCCGAGTGGATCGACTCTACTGTTGCCGGCATCGCGGAAGGCATACAGACCGCATCCGAAATCGCCAGCTCGTTCGGCAACGCGATCGCGACGGAGCTTGTGACCCGTCCGCTGTATACGGCGAAGGCGATGGTCGACCCCACCAACTGGGTGTTCAGCGACAACGTGCTTGACCAGACGCGCATCGATATCCGCGTTCTGGGCTTGTATTTATGGTCGAAGATGGAGGTCGAACAGCCGGAAGCGTTCGTCCGCAACGTCAATCGGCCGCTGTCGAGCTATTCGATTCCTTCGTCGATCATTAACGCGATCGCATCGGGCACATCCTCTGCATATCTGCTCAGCAGCGGCGGCCCGCTTGTGTTCAAGCCCGAGCTGATCAATGGTCTGTCGCCGCTTACGTTCGTGCAATTGCTCAAGGACAAGAAGCTGCTGACGTTCAAGCAATCTCCGGAGGCGATTGCCGAGGCTGCAATTGCCGCGCAAAACAAGTAGAACCATCATGGAAGATTTAGTAAAGCAAGGAGGAGTGCTTCGTGCCGGATGCTTCTATTCCGCCGATTCCGAATGAGGTGCTTGCGCTTGAGCCGGCTGTCAGCAAACCGGCGGTCAAGCTGCTGCAGGAAAGGCTTAATGAGCTGGGCTACAGAGGTTCGACGAACCAGCCGCTCGCGCCTGACGGCAAGTTCGGGCCGAATACGCTGTTCGCCGTCAATGCGTTCAAGACGATGAATAAGCTCGGCAACGCCGGGGGGACCGCTGGCAAAATCGGACCGCAGTCATGGAAGGTGCTCTTCAGCCCAGACGTGTTGAACGCCAATGGCAAGAAGCCCGGCAATGAGACGATTCCTGCTAAGCAGCTGGTCTATTACAGTCAGGAAGATCCGAAGTGGAAGAGCATTATGTATTCCAATCATAACGATCAGAAACAGAGCATCGGCTCTTCTGGATGTGGACCTACCTGCATGGCGATGGTCATTACGAATCTGAAGGGGACGGTCGTGCTTCCGCCGGAGACGGCGAAGTACAGCCTTGATTATGGCTTCCGAAGCTACGATGATGGAACGGAATGGGGATACTACGGCAGCATTGCTGCCCGTTATGGGCTGCGCTGCGAGCAGACGGCGGACTGGGACGATGTGAAGCAAGCGTTGAGTGAACCGGGCCGAATGGTTATCGCGTCGATGAGGCCGGGACATTTTACACAAGGCGGGCATTATATCGTGCTGCATGACTTCATCAATCGGCCGACTGGCGGCTGGGTTGATGTGCTGGATCCGAACCCTGACAACCAGTCTTACTTCCGCAGAGGTCATGACGGCCTAATCGATGAGGGCAAGCAGAACGATGGCCGCGTGACGGCGAAGGAGTCGGTGTTCCGCCAGGAGGCGGGGCAATTCTGGATTTTTAATTTATAGGATGAGAACCGCATGAGCGTATGCTTGTGCGGTTTTTTTGTATTTTTGATAGATGCCTTCGTTGATGCATTATGTATCTTTATGAAATTTTTAGTGGACGAAAAGTGAAATATCCTTATATTGTAATTATATTATAAAAATACATAAATATAGGATGGAAATTACAATTTGACGAATTACTTCGCTAACTTTGCGAATGCATTGAAGAGCGGGATGGTGCTATCGAAACCGTTATTCTCAGCGCCTGCATCATCTTCGACTACATCAACGTCAACACCAACGGCTTCGCCCGCACCTGCGACCTCTTCAACTGCATCGAAACCAAGCACATCATCCACGTCTACGACCTCTACGAATGCGACAAAGCCCAGTACAACATCAAGTACAACATCGAGCTCTACATCAACGAGGCAAAATACAGCAGCTTCAACGACTTCGTCTTCGTCTACGACTGTTAGCCAGACGGTGTATAACGCGAACCAGGCCATTGTTAAGGCCAAGGAAGAATATGCGGCGGCAGCCGCATCCGGCAATCGGGATGCAATGAAAGCGGCACAGGATAAAGCAGAACAAGCGCGTCTAGCAGGCGGAACAATCTCAGCAGATCAGACATTGGAGCAAGCCAAGGCTGCGCTGAACCAAATGAAAGTGAATCAGCCGACCTCTGCCCCATCGACGTCGACCGTTTATAATGCGCAGGGTCAGCAAACAGTACTGACAGGAAGCGGTTCGGGCGGCACGTACATCAGCCCATCTACTACTCTTGCAGGAGCAGTAGCTGGTAACGTCTTAAAGCAGGAGCTGCTGAACAGCGCTCTTGAGAAGGCGAAGCAGGATTGGTGGGACGCTCGTTTCGCCAACGATCAGGCCAAGATGGACGAGGCAGCGAAGCGGGGCGCGACATTAAGAAGCCAGGGCGCGCAAGAGACGGAAGCGGCTAAGAAGCTGGATCAAGAGAATCAAGCGAAATGGGATAACATGCAAAAAGGCAGTACGGCTCCTGCGAAGACCGAAACAGCGGGAACAGCTAATGGTGCGAAGCTCTCAGCCGCTGAACAGGCCAAGCTCGATCAACAGCTTCTCGATACCAAGAGGAAATGGTGGGAAGCGCGCTTGACGGATAATCAAGCGTTGATGGATAAGTACAGCAAAGAAGGGGCAGCCCTCCGAGCGAAGGGGGCTTTGGAGACCAAGGACGCCAAGAAATTGGACGAAGATTACGGCAAAAAACTAGCAGCGAAGCTGGATAACGAGAGCAAATTGTTGGAATCGAAGAAGGCCTGGTGGCAGGCTTACGCCAATATGGATACCAATGCCATGAACGCTGCGAACAAGGCAGCAGAGGCATTGCGAGCGAAGCCTTATGTCAACGATCATACGGATGCGATGGTATTGCTAGAGCAGCAGAATGCCTTATTCATTGCCAATAAAAAGGCTTATTATGAAGCCAGAATCGCGATGGATGCTTCAGCAATGAATAAAGCATTATCTGGCATGCAGAGTGCAGTGAAGAATGGCGCTTCATTGAGCGGCAGCTCTTATAAGATGGATGCCGTGAACAACAGCATTATTGATGGCGTCGTCAAATGGGCAAGCCTTACGTTGAAGAGAAGCACTTCGCAGGCTGCAGATGCTTTGAAGGCCGCGAAAGCGTTGTCCAGCCAATCTAGCTTCCAAGGCGTTTTGGCGGATATCGATTCAAGCAAGCTCGGGCAGCTCGTGCAGCAGATCCAGGCGGCCGATGTTCGCTACTGGAATGAGGTATCCAAATCCACTGCAGCTCAGCCGAGCAATAAGGCGCAGGAAGAAGCCGCACGTAACCAGCTATATAAACAACTAGATGCGGTCGGCTTGAAGGTCGATTATAAGAACTCTTATCTGAACACGGTGAACAGCGAGATCAAGGCTGCTAAAGATTTGTATTGGAAGTACTTGGATTTGGCAAAGACGACGGCGGATGCCGCAGATCCTAATGATTATGCCGCTCTTGCTTCGCAGCAGCAAGCTATCTATACAAGCATACAGAAGAAGGCGGAAGGCGTTGCGGGTGTACTCGGCACGACGGCCGTCGATACGCTGAATACCAATTTTTATACGGCTCGCAACCAGCTTAACGACTATTTAAAGACAGGCAAATACGATAACGCGATCAACGCGCTTAACTACTTGCAGGAGCTGAAGGACAAGGGCGCAACGCTGAATATACGGCGCAATAGTAACGTTACGCAGGCGCAAGCGGACAACTTCCTGTATGAATTGAAGCGCCGCGAATGGGAACGCATGGGGCGGCTGGAAGCGCCGGATAAGAATTTGGAGAAGTACAAAGTTATAGCGAAGAACGTGCTTGGCGCCAACGGCAGCGCGGACAAAATCGTTAATCTGGACAAGTGGAACGAGATTAACCTGAAGGCTAAGGCGGATTATTGGCGCGGCGCTAGTTCGATGAATACGAACCTAATGCAGTCGGCATCAGCAACGTTGAATAGCGCGGATATGAAGAAGTATTCAACGTTGTCATCGGGCTTCGACACGAAGCTGGATGAGATCAATGCTGACCGGATCCGGTTAGTTGTTAATGACAAAGTCTATCGGGGCAGCAGTGCTGCGGAAAGCATTCTCAAAACCGAATACGGTCAGTTGGATCGGGACATTGAGAAGGCGAAGAAAGCCGGGATGGGAAGCTATGTGCTGACAGCGTCCGACTTAAGCGTGCTTGATCGTACGATGGAGACCTTATATGGTCAGAAGAAATCATTATGGGATATGAAGGCGAGCGGGTCACAGCCTGCCGCGCAGCTTGAAGCATCAGTAAATACACAAACAGCAAAAATCTCCGCCCTCTACTCCAAGCTTAACGAACGTAAAGGCGGGGATAGATTCACGCTTCCTGCATTCAGCATGGACACGGCTAATCAGCAGGTCCTGAATCTGCGCTAGCAGCTCCGTACTGCCGTATATGAAGCAGATGCAGACAGAGCCTCGTCATTATATGATCGGGCTTTAGGGTTGTTGGATCAAGGCGCTACCCTTGATATAGATGTACTCGAGCCGAATTTCGTCAATACGGATTGGGGACAAGTTCGGATCGATAAGATGTTCCGAGATACAATCAGTCATCTGAACAGTGTAACCTCTAAAGCAGACATTACCACCATGCAAAAAAACATGAAGAAGCTAGGCTTCTACACAGGAGAGGTTACGGGTTCCTATAATAGGGACTTCCTGACGGGGTACGGGATGTATCAGAACATTCTGAACAATAGTTGGTATAATGCATTCGGCGCCTTGAATGGTTTGCAGGTAGATGGAGCAATTAATGACCGATGGTTACATGTAGCCAATTCGGACGTTGACATGGGAAGGAAAGTAGAATGGGCCAAGAGCGAGGACAAGACCGCATCCTGGGGTTTTAAATCCGCATTCACCGCAGTAGGTGTTGCGGATGGCGTCGTCAGTCAATTGATGAAAGATGGCGCCGATACACTTAATTTCATTGCGAGCATCAATGTCGCTTCGCCTAAATTCTATACCCAGACCATACCGGCCATGTTCTCGATCGGCAAAGCCATTGCAACCGGTCAGATTACATGGGATGATATCAAGGATACGTTCTCAGAAAGTGCGAGAGCACAATTTTATACACCGTTCAAAGAGATTGCAGCTAATTATAATAAAGTGTTCTCGGGAACTGCTAGCTATGCCGAGGCTCAAGAATTTGGGCGAAATGTGGCTATAGCACTAGAAGCCGTTTCGGTCGTTATTGGCATTGGGGCAAGTGCCAAAGCAGCACAGCTGACATCTAAGCTAAGTGCTGCAGCCGGTTCCGTGTTCAAATTGGCAACGGGCTCAAAGGCCGTAGGCGAAGGCTTAGAATGGATTACAAAAGTTACGAAAGAGACGGCGGAGAAGATACAGGTTTCTCTGGAGCGGAAGTTTGGTAAGGGGACGCCACAAGCTCTTAAAATACCACAAGGGCTAACTAAAGAACAATTTGAAAAGGTTTCAGCAATGATTCGGGAAAAAGTTGGACACTTGAGTGACGATATCGTTGTTCAAGGTAGTAGAGCAAAAGGAACAGCCAAGCCTACCTCAGATATTGATTTTGCGATACGTGTTTCACCAGAGAAATTTGACGAGCTAAGAAAGGATTCATTTAGTAAAGTCAAACCTCCGAACCCAGGTTCAGCTAAAGAAAAAACAATGTTACATGCTATTGAGACGGGGAAAATTCAGTCTGGTGAAGCTAAACTGAGTAAGTTTAGGGAGCAACTGCAACAGGAGCTAGGCATGGATGTGGACATTTCTATAATTAAAATAGGTGGACCGTTTGACAATCCTCCGTTTACCCCGATTAAATAATGCGAGGTGCTTTTAGTGGAAGCTCAATATGATTTGTTTACAAAGATATTTTTGGATACCGATAAAGAGAAAACATCAGTTGTAGAGACGGTTTCAAAGATTGTTGAGGGGTCGGTTACAGGTTCGACCATTGTAACGGAACAAGCTGAAATATATATTTTCAACAACGGAGATTTTTCTGAAGAGAAAAGAAATCAAGAAAGCGATGAATTTTTATACTACAAATACTATCTCGATATAGAACCAATGGAAGATGTCAAAGAAAAGGTTTATATTGGGGAGATTTCAAAACTGCTGACAGAGCTATGGGACTCTGGATTCAAAGCGATAGCCTCATGTGACTTTGAAGACGAGCTTCCAAGAAAAGGCGGTTATAATTTTGAGGGGCGTTAAGAATTTGATTTGTGTGCGGGAAAAACAATACAGGGTTTACATCATTAACAGCAGGATCGTACAATAGAACCAATAAATCAAACACTAAAAAACTTGAAAAACACGCTTAGACTAACTTTCAAAGGCTTATTCCAACTTGACTGATTAAGGAGGAATGAGCCTTTTTTGCATGTCCAAAATCAAAGGAGGAAAAGGAAAATGGCAAAACATGTACAGGAAATAGAGAAAAAGGCAGGTTTAATTGTACAGGCGGAAGCACAGTATGAGGCGATAATTGAGGAGGTAAGAAACTATTGCCACAAGGCTCGGCAATTAAGAGAGCAGGCTGATGAACTATGACGCTCTGGTAGTACCGCCCCACGAGTAGCAACACAAGTAAATAAGCTACTTGAACAAGCTGAATACTTTGACCAGTTGGCTGACCAAAAAGACGGATACCCAAGGCTGGAAGCTATTCGCAGCTTGGAAGATTTACGACGGGAAGCAACTACATTGAAAGAGAAAGCGTGTTAGCCCGTCAACAAAAAGAGCTTGAAGAAGTCAAGGAAGAAGCGGCGGCGATGATACGACGGGCAGAAGAAAAATTACAGAGGGGGACCTACTTTCAGCAGCTTATTGCACTCAAGGCAGTAGAACCTGCTCCTTCTCAGCCTATTGCGATAGATGGCAAAGTGACGAAGGCATTGATAGAGACAGCAAAGAAAGCAAAGATTGTCAACCTTAACGAGATCATTCCAGGCTTTAGCATCGAGATGATGAACGCGATTAGGAAGGGAAGAGAAGAGCGGCAAATTGATGGCGTCAATGAAATCGCTGATCTAGCTTCTCGATTGAATCCGTTCGGAAGCCGATTCTACACCGAGACGCTGCCTGGAGTGGGCAAGCTGCTGGCAGCAATGGCGACCGGTCAAATAAAGAAAGAAGATATAATAAACTCGATGGCCGACTCGCTTGTTAAAGAGTATATTGAGCCTATCAATCAGATGTTTGCATTCGCTGTGGATGTAGCAAATAAGAAAGCAACGTATGGTGAAAGCAAGCAATTCGGTTACAATCTGGGAGGATGGAACGAACCAAGGGATAAAACATTTTGCTTATTATTGGGAAAAATTACCTGATAGAATTCCGTCCCTTGCTAAGAGGCTAGGAGTAGATGAATCATTGTTTGAGAACTCGGTGAAGGGTTTTGAGAATTTTACGGTTCAGGCTGAAAAAGTAATAGATAACGGAGTTCTTAGAGAAGTGAATGGAAAAGAAATTTACTATCTAGACGGAAAGGAAAATCCTAAAAAGGGAATTGTTGTAATTGTCAAGGGTGGTAAGATTCAATCAATGATGCCTAGTGATCCGAAATCATTTGCAAAATTACAATAACAAGGGGAAAACAAATGGGGATTGAAGGAAAAATAGAACGGGTAATTATTGATGGATATGAAAGACTTATTCGGCTTGATGTTAATGCGATCAAAAGAAAACTATGGGTTCACTTCATTCAACATGAAGAGTATCTTGAACCGGGGGAACAATCCAAAATTCTCATTGTTGGTCAGTATTCCAATTTTGAGGTTGGAATTGATTTAGCTAGTGTTTGTTTAGAACCAAAGTATGTAATGACCGATACTGATGCTATTAAACCTATCGATGAGTCGTCTCATGTAATAGTAACCGCTAATGTAGTAGATATTGAAGATGAATTTAGTGTAGTTTGCAATATTGAGAATTTAGGTGCGGCTGTTTTAGTGGAGTTTGAAGAGAAAATTAACGTGAGAAAAGGTGAGAGAATTACTTTCAAAGGTAATTTGAAAGCAGAATCAATCGCTTAATCGAATAATTTCTCGGACAAGCATTTTCCTGTCAAGACACTTCTTAACGCTGTCACGGCTGTTAAATTAGTTATTTTTAGAGGATGGTTCAGCTCATCTGAGAGTGGCAGGTTAACGGACGGACTCAGCGGGCGCTATATACCTCGTAATTGATGATCTGGTGGAAGGAACGGACTGAGCGGCCTCTATTACGGTGGTTAGGTGCCAATACTGGCGCAAAACCGCCGAATAGGGGCTGTTGTGTCTGTTACGAGTGCTGAAGCGCTATTTCACAAGCAATAGAGACCGTGTTGTCCATTAGCGCAGCCGCTTAATGGGTGGAGGTCAGGGGAGTCGCGTAACCAACAAACTAACTCTATAACCCGACAATTGCTGCCATGTTCTCGCATTCTCGCAGACGCTTCAGCAGGTGCGGGGCGCGAAGAGTTAGGAGGTTTGTTGAGATAACGGGAATGCAACATTTGGCCGTGCAGGCATACGCTTGTGCGGTTTTTTTTGTACAATAAAAGTCGGATGTGGTGTTTCGGCTGCTGTTACGATGAGGTTGGAAGGGGAGTCAGACGAATGGATTCGCTGAAAGCAATGAATGACGCTATGTCGTATATCGAGCGTCATCTGGCGGAGGAGATCGACTATACGGAAGCGGCGAGAAGGGCGTACTGCTCGGCGTATCATTTTAAGAAAATGTTCACGTTCCTAGCCGGTATTCCGCTCTCCGAATACGTACGCCGCAGGCGGCTTACGCTCGCAGCGTACGAGCTGCAGGGCGGAGATATGCGCGTGATTGATATTGCGGTCAAATATGGGTATAGCTCCGCTGACGCGTTCGCGCGGGCATTCCAACAGCTGCATGGGATGACACCGTCGGAGGCGAAGGCGAGCAGCCATTCGTTCAAAGCTTATCCGCCGATGACCTTCCAGCTTACCGTACAAGGAGGAGTCGAAATGAATTATCGGATCGTGGAAAAGGAAGCGTTCCGCATCGTTGGGTTAATGAAGCGGGTGCCGATTGTGTTCGAAGGGGTGAACCCGGACATCGCCGCTATGTGGCAAAGTCTCGATGCGGAGAAGATCGGGCTGCTGAAGCAGCTTGCGAACACCGAGCCTGCCGGTATTATTAGTGCATCCGTCAATTTCTCGGAGGACCGGATGGAGGAACGTGGCGAGCTGGACCATTATATTGGTGCGGCAACGACAGAACCATGTCCGGAAGGATGGACGGCGTTGGAAGTGGCTTCATCTACATGGGCCGTATTCGAGGCGGTAGGTCCATTCCCGCAGACGCTTCAGCAGGTGTGGGGGCGCGTCTATTCCGAATGGTTCCCGTCTTCTGGCTATGAGCTGGCAGAAGGGCCGGAGATGCTCTGGAATGAGGGCAAGGATACGACGGTCTCGAATTATCGGAGCGAAATTTGGATTCCGGTCGTGAAGAAGGCGTAGGAGATGAACGATAGCGCCGGAGAGTAATAGGCTGGTCTGACCGGGCCGCATCATGCAGCGTCGTACAACGCGCGCTGGGAGCCTTGCACGTTGCGACGGACACAGCGGACGCTATAATAGCCCCGTAACGGCGTCACCGTATATGAACGGACTAAGCGGCCCCTATTACGGTGGTTAGGCGCCAAAGATGGCGTGAAACCGCTGAATAGGGGCTGCTGTGTCCTTTACGAGCGCTGAAGCGCTATTTTACACAGATTAGAGTCACTGTAGTCCGTTAGCACAAGTACAAAAGCTTGCTCCTAGTTGTTGGCTGCCAGAGGAGTGACCGCCACCAACTCAACTGCCAACGAAACATACTAGTACGACGTATTGTTCGCCTCGGTCACATGCTTGACGTTGTACCACTTAGTGCCAACGTTGTGATAAAGCGTGTTCGTCATCGTTACCGTACTCGTCGTGCTGTCTGTACGGAAGATCGATTCGCTCATGTTCGAAATATCGCAGCTGTCGATATAGACGTCGATCTTAAACGTTGATCCACCGAGCTGGCGGATGAATTTGCCGGCATTGCTCGCAACGAAGTTGTAAACATTGAACCGTCCGCCTGCATTAAGCTGGAACACCTTGTCGCTTCCGTTGTAGGCTGCACCGCCGTTAAGCGTAACCGTACCAGCCGCTTTCATCGTCAATGCGTCCTCGCCGATATCGGTCCAGACGATGTTGGATAAATAAGCGTCTCCATACGTATGGATGCCGTCAGCAGCAGGAGAGCCGAGCACAACGTTCTTCAGCGTTGCGCCGTTCTCTAAACGGAAGATTGGCTTCTGACCTTCAGCTTGACTGCCATCGCCGAGTGCAGAGCCTGCAATGAACGTTCTGCCTTTGCCATCATACACTTGACCCGCTGCGACGACGATCGTCGAGTTGACCGTTGTGGAGCTTGGTGATACCTTCACGAGCGTCCACTGTTGATTCGCGCCTTCAAGGTCCGTCCATTGGTTAATGTTTGCGCCAGTTGATGTCGAGAAGTTGTACACCTCGGCTACCTTGCCGCTGTGGCGGTTCTTCAACTGGACATAGCCGCCGCTATCCTCGAGCTTCCAATGCTGATTGTAGTTGCTTTGGAAGTTTTGCCACTGCACGATGTTGCCGCCATCCGCTGTAGACCAGCCATATACCTCAAGTGCACGTCCGCTGTTGGCATTAATGATCTGATAATAGCCGCTGCCGACGCTGACGAAGCGCCACAGCTGGTTGTCCCCGCCAAGATCTGTCCACTGCGATACGTTCGCGCCGTTATCGTGCGACCAGTTGTACACCTCGAGCGCCTGACCGCTGTGGCGGTTAATAATTTTGTACAATCCTTGGTTCGTGACCGATGCTGCGTCAGCTTGTTCTGGCTGTGACAGAAACGGGATAAGCGTAAGTGTGACAGCGAACAATGCGACAAACGTAATCAACCTCTTAATCATAATCATCCTCCTCATCGTTTTATTGCGAAGTAAGCGCATTCAATTATAAAAGTGTTAACGATCCTCCTCTCTTTACTAATGATTCCATTGTAGCAGAAGCCTGTTGGTTTAAAACCATTTTTTAGTTAATATTATCAAAATAAGTCTATAGAACCGCGAAATATTTGTTCGTAGTTCGTGGGGCGTAGCTAGTTGGAAGGGTGTATGAAGTCGGAAAATAAGGAGATTATTAACGATAAAGTGCGGCTTTTTTCCTCCTAACTGGAATGTTTATTGCACATATTTCCCCATCCTATATAATGAGGGCAAGAGTGACAGGAGCCGACACAAGGATCGCGGTATGTAATAAGAAAAGTAAGGAGAGATGGCTATGAGCGACAACAACATGATTATTCGCTTCGAGCATGTGACTAAGCGATATGACAATGAAGCTCCCGTACTGAACGATGTCAGCTTTGAGATCGAACGGGGCAAGTTCTACACGCTGCTCGGCCCATCTGGCTGCGGCAAAACGACAGTGCTGCGTCTCATTGCAGGCTTCATGGAGCCATCGGAAGGCTCGATCTACTTTAATGGCAAGCGGATCAATGAGGTGCCGGCGAACCGCCGCCAAGTGAATACGGTATTCCAGGACTATGCGCTGTTCCCGCATCTGAATGTGTTTGAGAACGTTGCATTCGGCCTGCGGATCAAAAAGCTGAAGAACGACGTCATTACCAATAAAGTGCGTGAAGCGCTCCGCTTCGTCAATCTCGAGGGCTATGAGAATCGGGAGATAACGGAGATGTCGGGCGGTCAGCGCCAGCGTGTCGCAATTGCGCGTGCGATTGTGAATGAGCCGGAAATTCTGCTGCTGGACGAGCCGTTGTCCGCGCTTGATCTGAAGCTGCGGACCGAGATGCAGTACGAGCTACGCGAGCTGCAGCGCAGGCTTGGCATTACCTTTATTTTCGTAACGCATGATCAGGAAGAAGCACTTGCGATGTCGGATGAGATTTTCGTCCTCAACAAAGGTACGATCCAGCAGAGCGGAACGCCGACAGACATCTACGATGAGCCGATTAACCGCTTTGTAGCTGATTTCATTGGCGAATCGAATATTGTGGTTGGACGAATGAAAGAAGACTATGTCGTCGAGTTCGCGGGCCGTACATTCGAATGCGTCGACGGCGGCTTCAACAAAGACGAGCAGGTCGAGATTGTGATTCGGCCTGAGGATCTGGAGATGACGAAGCCGGAGAACGGCAAGCTGAAGGCACGTGTTGATACACAGCTGTTCCGCGGCGTTCACTATGAGATTATCGCGTATGATGAGGCTGGCAACGAATGGCTTGTGCACTCGACGAAGAAGGCGACGGTCGAAGAGTGGATCGGACTTGATTTTGACCCGGAAGCGATTCATGTTATGCGGTTCAATGAGACGGAAGAAGAGTTCGATAAACGGATAGAAGCGTACACCGAAACGGAAGAGGAAGAACCCGAACATGTCCGTTAAATCACGCAATCTATATCTGATCCCGTACGCTGCGTGGATCATCTTGTTCGTCGTCGCACCGATCGCGCTGATTGTGTATTACTCGCTGTTCGATATCGAAGGGAAGTTCACATTCTCGAACTACAGCAGCTTCTTCACGCCGGTTTATATGCGGATGACGCTCAGTTCGTTCTGGTACGCTTTTCTGATTACGGTCTTTTCCTTGCTGATTGCTTATCCGGCCGCCTATCTGCTGACGCGTACGAAGCATAAGCAGCTGTGGCTGCTGCTTATTATTCTGCCCAGCTGGATTAACCTGCTGCTGAAGGCCTACGCCTTCCTTGGTCTGTTCGGTACATACGGCATCGTGAATGCGGCGCTGGAGACATTCGGCATTGGCCGTCAGCAAATCCTGTTCACCGACTTCAGCTTCGTGTTCGTGTCGGTTTATATTTTTATCCCATTCATGATACTGCCTGTCTTCAATGCGCTTGAGAAAATGAACCCGTCGCTCATCGACGCCGCACGCGACCTTGGCGCTTCACCTTGGACAACATTCCGCCGCGTCGTGTTCCCGCTGACGATCAACGGCGTGAAAGCCGGCTGCCAAGCGGTGTTCATTCCGGCGCTGTCGCTGTTCATGATTACGCGTCTCATCGCAGGCAACCGTGTCATTACGCTTGGTACGGCGATTGAGCAGCATTTTCTCGTCACGCAGGATTGGGGAATGGGCGCAACGATTGCCGTGTTCCTCGTTGTTATTATGGCGCTCATCATGGTGCTGACCGGTAATCGCCCGAAACGGGAGGTGAGTCGATAATGGCTTCGCAACGGACATCATCCCGCGGATGGAAATGGTCAAATGTATATTTGATCGCTGTATTCGTCGTGCTCTATGCACCGATCTTCTTCCTGACGCTCTACTCGTTCAACAGCGGTGGCGCGATGCACGACTTCGAAGGCTTTACGCTGGATTGGTACAAGGAAGTGTTCGCAGACACGCGGCTGCTGATCATTGTGCTCAATACGCTTGTCATCGCGCTGCTGTCGTCGGCGTTATCGACGATATTAGGCGTGCTTGGGGCGCTTGCGATTCAGCATGTGAGACGCCGCCGGACGCAGAATACGCTGCTGGCGCTCAACAACGTGCTGATCGTCAGCCCAGACGTTATTATCGGCGCGTCGTTCCTCATCCTGTTTACGATCGTCGGCATTAAGCTAGGCTTCGTATCGGTGCTGCTTGCGCATATCGCGTTCAGCGTCCCGATTGTTGTTATCATGGTGCTGCCGAAGCTGGAGGAGATGAGCTCGACGTGGATCGATGCTGCGCGCGACCTTGGCGCGAGCCGTACGGACGTGCTGACGAAGGTCATCCTGCCGTATATTCGGCCAGGCATCTTCGCAGGCTTCTTCATGGCGCTGACGTATTCGCTCGATGATTTTGCTGTTACGTTCTTCGTAACGGGCAACGGCTACTCAACGCTCGCTGTCGAGATTTATTCCCGTGCAAGGCAGGGCATCTCGCTGTCGATCAATGCGTTGTCGACGCTTATCTTCTTGTTCACGATCATTCTCGTGATCGGATACTACTTCATTAATCAGCGTGGCAACAGACCGCCTGGAACGGAGGTGCAGCAATGAAGCAGCTTGTCCGAATGTTCATTGTCGTCTTCGTTGCTGCCTTCGCGCTGATGTACGGCGTGCATCTGCTCAATTCCTCGGAAGGATATGCGGGCAGCAATACGCTCACCATCTATAACTGGGGCGATTATATCGACCCGGATCTAATCGCGGAGTTCGAAGAGGAGAGCGGTCTGAAGGTCATCTACCAGACGTTCGACTCCAACGAAGCGATGATGACGAAGATTGAGCAGGGGGGCACTACGTTCGATGTGAGCGTCCCTTCGGAATATGCGATTAGCAAAATGAAAGAAGAAAACCTGCTGCTCCCAATCGATCACAGCAAGCTGCCGAACCTGAGTCATATTGACGAACGGTTTCTGAACTTGTCGTTCGACCCGAACAACGAATATTCAATTCCGTACTTCTGGGGTACGGTCGGCATCGTGTACAACCCTGGGATGATTGATGGATGGCAGATCAAGAGCTGGAACGACTTGTGGGATGAGCGGCTGCGCAATCAGATTCTGCTCGTTGACGGCGCCCGTGAGGTGATCGGCTTCGGGTTGAACAGCCTCTATTATTCACTTAACGATACAGAGGAGGCGCATCTGCAGGAGGCGAAGAACAAGCTTGCTTCGCTGACACCGAATGTGAAGGCGATTGTCGGCGACGAGATCAAGATGCTGCTTGCGAACGAGGAGGCGGCGGTTGGCGTCGTCTGGTCTGGCGATGCCTCAGAGATTATGGGCGAGAACGAGAATCTCGATTATGTCGTGCCGGAGGAAGGCTCGAACTTATGGTTCGATAACATGGTCATTCCGAAGACGGCCCGCAACATCGAAGGGGCGTATCAGTTCATGAACTTCATGCTCGATCCGGAGCATGCGGCGCGGAACGCGGAGTATGTCGGCTATTCGACGCCGAATAAGGATGCACTGGCACTGCTGCCGGAAGACATCTCGGGAGATGAACGGTTCTATCCAGCGCCGGAGATGACCGAGAAGCTCGAGGTATACCGCAACTTGGGTAAGCGGATGCTTGCGCATTATAACGAGTTGTTCCTGGAGTTTAAGATGCATCGGAAGTGAGGGTGAACTGTAGGCGAACCGTTGTATTGTACACGGATAGCCGTTGACGGAGCGGAACCATCGCTGATAAACTATTGAATAGTTAGACAATTGAACAACTGCGCGTGACTGGCGGAGCATGGGGAACCATGAGGAAGCGCGTGGATGAATAAGCCGTACGCCTGGGCAGAGATAAGTGCAGTTAATGCGCTTATCTCTTTTTTGTTTCTCATCCGATAAACGAAAGGATGTCGTACGAATGAACAAACCATTGATTCTCGACGGAAGCAAAGTGGCTGCACATATGAAGGAGCAGCTGGCGGTACGTGTGGCGGCATTGGCAGAGAAGGACATTGTGCCATGCCTGGCGACAATCTTGGTCGGCGATGACCCGTCATCGGCAACTTACGTGCGTATGAAGGGCAATGCGTGCAAACGCATCGGCATTCGTTCCATACGAGTCGATCTGCCGGCTTCCACGACGACGGAGCAGCTAATCGAGACGATCCAGCAGTTGAACGAGGACGGAAGCGTGCATGGCATTCTGTTGCAGCATCCGGTTCCGCATCATATCGATGAGCGGGCGGCGTTCGAGGCGATTGCGATCGAGAAGGATGTAGATGGCGTAACAACACTCGGTTTTGCACAAAATGCTTTTGGCTTCGCACAGTATCCATCCTGCACGCCTGCTGCCATTATTGCGATTCTCGATTATTACAACATTCCAATCGAGGGCAAGCATACTGTCGTCATCGGCCGCAGTCCGATTCTCGGCAAGCCGGTATCCGCGATGCTGCTCAACCGCAACGCGACCGTAACGACCTGCCACTCGCGCACCAATGGTCTGCCTGCGCTCGTGGGCCTCGGCGACATCGTCGTTGCCGCCGTCGGCAAAGCAAGATTCGTGCAGGGCGATTGGATCAAGCCAGGCGCAGTTGTGCTTGACGCCGGCTACAACGAAGGCAATGTCGGCGACGCTGACTTCGAGGCTTGCTCGGAGCGTGCAAGCGCGATTACGCCAGTACCGGCGGGCGTCGGCCCGGTCACCATTGCAACGCTGCTCAAGCATACGGTCGACTCGGCGGAACGTGCGGCGGTGAAGTGACGTATAATAAGCGAGGCAGAGCCAGGCTCTGCCGCGCTTATTTGTGTTGGCACTCAGCACACGAGGAAACACGCGAACGAAAGCTGTGCCCCAAACGGGAACGCAACTCCCGGCACGCAGTAGATCCACCTGCGCCGCTGGCGGTATCGCCGGTGCGTAGGTGCAGAAGTGCACCTACGTAGGAGCCGCTGGCGGTATCGCCGGTGCGTAGGTGCAGAAGTGCACCTACGTGGTAGCCGCTGGCGGTAGCGCCGGTGCGTAGGTGTAGATGTGCACCTACGCAGGAGGCGCTGGCGGTTTCGCCGGTGCGTAGGTGTAGAAGTGCACCTACGCAGGAGCCGCTGGCGGTATCGCCGGTGTGTAGGTGCAGAAGTGCACCTATGAGGTAGCCGCTGGCGGTAGCGCCGGTGCGTAGGTGCAGAAGTGCACCTACGAAGGAGCCGCTGGCGGTAACGCCGGTGCGTAGGTGTAGAAGTGCACCTACGCAGGAGGCGCTGGCGGTTTCGCCGGTACGTAGGTGCAGAAGTGCACCTACGAAGAAGCCGCTGGCGGTATCGCCGGTGTGTAGGTGCAGAAGTGCACCTACGAAGAAGCCGCTGGCGGTTTCGCCGGTGCGTAGGTGCAGAAGTGCACCTACGAAGAAGCGGCTGGCGGTTTCGCCGGTGCGTAGGTGCAGAAGTGCACCTACGCAGGAGGCGCTGGCGGTATCGCCGGTGCGTAGGTGCAGAAGTGCACCTACGAAGAAGCCGCTGGCGGTAACGCCGGTGCGTAGGTGCAGATGTGCACCTACGCAGTAGCCGCTGGCGGTATCGCCGGTACGTAGGTGCAGAAGTGCACCTACGAAGAAGCCGCTGGCGGTAGCGCCGGTGCGTAGGTGCAGATGTGCACCAGCGGCGCGATTATCACGCCAACACCCCTTCCGAGGTCCACGGGACGGGAGTCCCATGGGGCGCTCCCTTGCAGGGAGAGCTTGGCAGGGCAGAACTCTTTGTTGAATACAATTCCATAAACATAAGGGATAATGATGTGCAAAGCCCATTAATCCTTTGGAGGTGCAGCTATCTTCGTCCGGTTGCGTCCAGATTCTTTCGCTGCGTACAGCGCTTCATCCGCACGACGGAACAGCAGGTCTGGTTCGCTGCCGTGCTGCGGTGAAACAGCAATGCCAAGCGAGAGTGTAATGACACGGTTCGCAGGCGTCGGCTCCTTCTCCATCGTCTTCCGAATTCGTTCAGCGAGTCGGAATGCCTCCTCCTCCGTAATATGAGGAAGCAGAACAACGAACTCTTCCCCGCCGTAACGGCAGCATATATCATTGGAACGGACCGAACGCAGTAGGACCTGGGCTAGGCATTTCAGCACCTCGTCACCTACCTGATGGCCAAGCGTGTCATTGATGCATTTGAAACGGTCGAGATCCATGACAATTAAGCCGAAAGACATGTTCGATGCTGTCCACTTGCTAAGCACATCCTCCATTGCGCGCCGATTCATAAGCCCAGTTAGCGGATCGACATGCGCAGCGTGCGACAACTCCTCGGATTGCTTGTGCAGCGCATCGACGGCGAGCACGACCGTCTGCGACAGCACATGCGCCTCGCGATTCCAATGATTCGGGATAACAGGCGGAGGCGTTTCAATAGCGCCAGCCGCTAGGCCGATATAGTCGGTCAATGCCGCGAATGGCGAAGCCAGCTTGCGTGCGATGTATATCGCCGCCATCATAATGATGAGGAATGGGAGTGCCATGTAGATAATCGTGGACCGGATTTGGCTGTTCAGCTGTTTGTAGACGGTCCCGACAGGCGATTGCATGACAATGCCCCATCTTGTATTCGGGACGGTTGCATATCCTGCAAGATATCTCACGCCTTTCTGATTCACGACCTCAGCTTCGCCTGTTCCTCCTGCCATTAGACTTTGAACGACTTCGTTTCGGGATACATCTTCACCAAGTCTGGTCGAATCAGGATGGAAGATAAGCTTGCCGCTCGGATCGATCACATAGAAATACGACCCGTTATCTTCAACGGTATTGCTGCCGAAGATCGCATTCAAAATATTTTTCTCATGCAAATAGATCGTCCCGCCAATAAAGCCAGCGTATTGTTGATTCGCATCGTAGATCGGCTCGGACATAAGAATGATTAAACGCCCAGTCGTACTTACATAAGGCATGGACAAATAAGAGGCACGTGATTCAAGCGCCTCACGGGAAGCTGCGGTCGTAAGCTTCGCCCCTTTCAGTGCGATGGCTGGGGGCGAAATATTTTTAACGAAGCCATTGGTATCGACCCAGAAGAGCGAGTTGAAATAGCTGCTCGTCTTGCGTGAATACTCCAGATGTTCCATGATGCTTGAATCGTCGAGTGACGCATGCTCGCTCAGATAGTCAGCAGCTGCACGCAGACTAGTACGCATCGATTGAAAGAGCGAATCCATCGTCAAGCTCATGGTTTGAGCGCTGGAGTTATTCATCTGAAGGGTTGTATCGAACAGCGTCTTACGATGTGATTGATAGGACGCAGTAATCGTGATGACGAGCGTGAGCAGGACAGATATTGCCGTCAGCGCTGACAGCAGCATCGGAAGTGACAATTTGTATTTATTGCGAGCAATCAAGTGGAGCATGAAGCCTGGTAATCCTCCTGTTCTATCGTTGTTCAAAATGAACATTTGCTCTAATGATTCGACAAATTGCGCGCGAATCCTCTAACAGCAATTGTTAATAACTGTATCAATTGAAGGGAAACAGTCAGTAATTGTGTTGTGGATCGGTGCTGCGCTACGAATACACGTACTAGGTGCAGGGGAGCGCGAGATAAGGTGCAGAAATGCACCACGTAATTACAAATAAACGGATGCCTGCAGGATTGCAGGCATCCGTCATAGCCGGGCTGTTAGGGAGCTAAGCAGGAGCAAGATGAGATACACCGCTGCGTATCCTACGTCCGCTTTCACTGCCGCGCCATATGCTACTCCCTAGTCTCAGCCGCCGAATTTTCAATGGCAGCGACTGGCACAAGACGCTTCAGCCCGCCCAAATACGGCTGCAGCGCTGCTGGAATGCGAATCAAGCCGTCCGCTTCCTGATGGTTCTCGAGCAGCGGGATCAGAATGCGCGGCGATGCGATGGCGGTGTTATTAAGCGTGTGGCAATAGTGCAGCTTGCCGTCCCTGCCGCGATAACGGATGTTCGAGCGACGAGCCTGAAAATCATGCACGTTCGACGACGAATGCGTCTCACCGTATGCTGCTCGGCTCGGCATCCATGTCTCAATATCGAACTGCTGGTACGTTTTCTGCGACATGTCGCCGGTACAGACGGCCATGACCTGGTACGGAAGCTCCAGCAGCTTCAGGATATGTTCCGCATGCGACGTAATCTCATGCAGAATGCGCTCCGATACTTCAGGGTCGGCTTCGCACAAGACGACCTGCTCCACCTTCGCGAATTGATGCACGCGGTACAGCCCATGCACATCGCGGCCGGCCGAGCCCACTTCGCTGCGGAAGCAGAGCGACGCAGCGGCAAGCCGGATCGGCTTCGTCACATCGACGATCTCGCCGCTGAAGTACGAGATGAGCGGCACCTCCGATGTGCCGACCAGCAGCCGATCCTCGTCCGCGATGCGGTACGTCTGATCCGCGCCGAGCGGGAAGAAGCCGGTGTTCACCAGCGCTTCTTCTCGTACGGCTAGCGGCACCTCGAGCGGTGTGAAGCCGCGCTCGAGCAGTACATCCAGCGCAAGCTGCTGAACGGCGCGATGAAGCAGGACACCGGCCCCGCGCAAGTAATACTGCCGCGTACCGGCTGTTTTCACGCCTCGGGCCAGATCAATCAAACCGTGCAGCTCACCAAGCTCGACATGGCTTCGCGGAATGAAGTCAAATGCAGGAGGTTCGCCAACCTGCCGCAATCGTACATTATCTGCATCCGACGAGCCACGCGGAGTGGCAGGCGAGACGACATTCGGCACGAGCAGCATCAGCTGCGACCACTGCCGTTCTATCTCCGCCAGCTTCGGCTGCAGTAAGTCCAGCTCGGTTAGCATCGCAGCCGTCTCTCGACGAATCGTATCGGCAGCAGCTATCTCTCCGCTTTTCATCAGCCTGCCAATTTCCCTCGATGCTTCATTGCGCGCCTCCCGAAGCCGATCCGTTTCTTGTGAAATCCGTTTGCGCTCGTCATCTACTGCGAGCAGCTCGCTCACGCAGAGATTGATCCGCTTATCGTCCGCTGCTTGCTGCACCTCGTCTGCATGTGCCCGTATCCATTTGATGTCTAACATGTTACACCGCTCCTTATGTTGGTTTTGAAACAAAACAAAGAACGCCCTCATCCGTATGGGACGAGGAGCGTTCTATAACTCGCGGTGCCACCCAACTTGACCGCCGGCACGAGGCCATGCGATCCGCTTTGGTTCCGCGATAACGGGCGGTGCCGGTAAACTTAGGACACGAGCTTGCAGCGGTGCATATGCACGAGGCAAAGCTGTCTTGACGGGAACGCCTCCGAGTTGGATGCTCTTCATTGGCATAATGTCGATTTGAAATTATGAGCTAGTATAGCAGAGCGCGAGAGTAGAAGCAAGGGGAGTTAGCCCATAACCTTCAATCCCACTCATAGTCCCTTGGTATAGACCATGATACTGCCCAAGCTCACTGGTGATATCAAGGCCATTCTGACGCTTGACTCTAGCTTCTGATACGGTCGCGGCGCACATCACGGGGAGAGGCGCCTTTCAACTGACGGAACAGCTTCGAGAAGCTGTTAATGCTGCTGCAGCCCACCTCGGCAGCAATTTCCGTTATGCTCATTGAGGTTTGCATAAGCATCTGCTCCGCCTTATTCATTCGATGATGATTCATGAATTGTATGAATGTCTGCCCTGTGATCTGCTTGAATATCCGACAAAAATGATAAACGCTCAAATGAACGATAGCCGCTGCCTGCTCGACCGATATCCGTTCCATATAGCGTTCTTCCAGGTATGTAAAAAGCTCCTTGAACCGGTCATTCTTCAGGCGATGCATCTTAATCTCGGCGTCACTGCGCTTCGTCACCGTATATTCACGGATCAGCCATGTAAATAACAGCTGGCAGTAAGCGCGGACAGTGAGCTCGAATCCCGGACGCTTGGCTTTGAATTCGTCGGCGAGCCGAGTGAAAGTATCCAGCAGCAGCGGATAGACAACGTCTGTAGGATTGATCTCGTTCGCAATGAGTGACAGTCCGGACGTATAAGGCGCGACAATGTCGCTAATACGCGGCTCCTTCAGGCTGAGCATGGAGGGGTTGAACACAATGGTGCAGATGGTTGCAGGCACATTGGCATTCGTCAGGCTGGCTGCATGCAGCTCGCCGCTGTTAATGAATAACAGGTCTCCTTGGCGGGCGATGATCGTCCGTCCTCCAATCTGATAAGCAGCTTCTCCCTGTACGATATGAACGAGCTCCAAATGCTCATGCCAATGCAGCCGCAGGAAATCGACCTGACGAAAGGTCGTATGGAACACATTGATAGGGAAGGCAGGGTCGGCCAGCTCCGTATTCTCCCACAGCTCTCTGTTCATCTGTAAATCCCCTTTGTTACGATATGAATCGCAAGATTGGAATAATATACGACAAGAAGAGGTAAGACTTCCTCGTTAAATCCTTATATATTGTTTAATAGTAACACAAATTAGAAGCAAGATTGGTACATAATGTGACAAAATCAGTCCGTCTTCAAAAGAGAGAGAAGCGGATTGTCATCAGAGGAGGTTGCTTATTCGGCATGCCCACATCAACGCGTAGGGACATCGTTCCGATGTCGCTATTCGCTCTCGCTTGGCCAATCGCCATCGAGACGCTGCTGCAATTTCTTATGGGAACGGTCGATTCCTTGATGGTGAGCCGACTAGGTGACAACGCGGTATCTGCCGTTGGCTTGTCCAACCAAGTGCTGCAATCCATCATGACCATCTTAGTTCTCATTAATGGCGGGGCAGGCATTGTGATAGCCCGGCATTGGGGAGCAGGCTCGCCCGATACTGCGAGACGGGCATCTGCTATGGCATTGAAAGCAGGGATAATCGGTGGGGCGCTGCTCAGCTTATTATTCGCTTTCGGGTCAGGTGGAATTGTCCATCTTATGCAGACCCCGGCTGAAGTAGCGCCCGACGCCATTATGTATATGACAATTGTTGGCTCATGCGTCATTATTACCGAGCTCAATATGATGATGACTTCCATGATACGGAGTACAGGCAACACGAGAACGCCGATGCTGATTGCAATTGGCATGAACGCCGTACATCTGGTTCTGAACTATGGCTTCATCTTTGGAGCGCTCGGCTTGCCGAAGCTGGGCATTGTGGGCATTGGCATCTCGACAATCGTCAGCCGGCTGCTTGCGCTGCTCATCAGCATATGGGTGTTGAACGGAGCTTTCCAGCAGCGATTCCAACGCTCCGACTGGCGTGGATTTGACCGCGCTATCCTGAAGGAAATGGTTGCGATCGGGCTGCCTAACCTCGGAACAGCAGCATCCTGGGGTTATTCCCAAATCGTTCAGCTGTCGATCGTATCGTCACTTGGCGCAATATCGCTTGCTGCATATACGTACACCAACGTCATTCAGCAGCTGCCGTGGCTGATCGGGTCATCGCTTGGAATGGCGGCTCAGATTCAATGCAGCCAGCTGTATGGCGGGAAGCGATATGATGCGGCCTATCGGAGCCCTTATCGTGCGGCAGCGGTCGGGATTCCGCTTGCGCTGGGGCTTGCTGCGCTCGTCTTCAGCTTCGGCCGCGAGGCGCTCGGCTGGTTCACTTCGGATGAACAGGTGATTACGAAGGCGCTGCCGCTGCTCCTCATGTGTCTCATCTGGCAGCCGATGCGCACTTGGACCTATGCGATAACGCAGACGCTTAATGCGGTTGGAGAGGCCAGGTTTGTTGCCCTCAATACGGTCATTGGGATGTGGTTATTCGCAACCGGCGGCGCCTACGTATTCGGCGTGCTGGCAGGCTGGGGAATCGTTGGCGTGCTGGCAGGCTTAATGATTGATGAATTATATCGCGCCGTGCTGGTTGGCTGGCGATGGGGAAGGCGGCGGAAGCTGCCGAGAGAACAGGCGCTGATCATTCCGGCGCTGCGAAATGGAGGGGTAACAGGATGAAGGTGGAGTTCATGTATGCGACAACCAATCGAGCATGTGAAGTGTGCAGAGGAACAGGCAGACAACTGCCCGTACACACCCAACAGTCTAATCATAGGAGGAATTCCGCATTATTATGCAATCATTGCGAAGGCGTCGGCTCACTTCGCGTCGAACGTGTAGCTGCGCTGTCACTTGAGGCCTCTCTTATCAGCCTCTGTATTGCAGGCTGCCTGGCAGGCTATACGGGTAAACCGCTTCTCGCCGCAGCGCTTCTAGCGCTTGTCTTATTCGCTGCCCGAATGATCAGCTTCCGTACGGAGCAGTATCTGCTTATCGACCGGCGTCACCCTTCGCGCTGTGGCAGCTCTTTGCGATAAGCCGAAGGGGAGGTCCCGGCCCATTCTTTGAATTTCTTCGAAAAATAGAGCGGGTCGTTAAACCCGACGGCTGAAGCAACTTGGTCGACCGGTATCGATGTATCGGACAGCAGCGTCTGCGCGCGTTCCAGTCGGATTTGCATGAGATATTGCTTGGGCGATAAGCCTGTCGTCCGCTTAAACATGCGGCTAAGATGCGTCCGATGGTAGCCAAGCGTACGGGACAGCTGATCGATGGATACAGGCTGCGTATAATGAAGCGACATGAAACGAATCGCTTGTTCAATCTGTCGATCAATGGCTGCTGTATCCAGGTCAGTCGATGTTCCGCTGCCACGGCAGATCCGTCCCAATTGACCAAGGATGAGCCGCAGCCAGCCTGAACCTTCAAGATCTGCAAGCAGCGGATCGTCTGTCTGCTGCAGCGTGTCATTCAGCGAGTTGTACAGCGGCCGCAGATCGGGAAGGCGTGCGCCGCGAACGACGGGATGCTCCGGCGTTATGCCCATTGAATCGAGCAGCGTATACGCATGGGTGCCAACGAATCCGACCCATACATAGTGCCAAGGCTCTTCTGCATCTGCTTGGTACGAGAACAGCTCGCCTGGAAAAATAACGAACGAATCGCCGCCTCGGCACGTATACGATTGCCCGCGCGTTCGATAGATACCGTGACCGGACAGTACCGTATGCACGAGTGCGTAGTCGTGGATCGCGGGACCGATTTTGTGCAGTGGATGAGGACGGCCCTCGCCGCTGAATAGAACGGTCAGCTGCCCCTCGCTAGGCGCCGGATTCAGAATAAAGCGATGAAAGTCGTGTTCGCCTGCAGTGTCGCCAATCGGTACAAGCACTTGCTCGTCATCCAACCCGTCCAGCTCGTCAAGAGCAGAAGCTGGCTGCTTGTCATCCGGCACGTTCTTCTGTTCCTCCATCATCTACTGACAGCTCCCATCTAAGATCTCCGCTGATCAATAATTGTTCCGTAAGTAATCTACTGCTTCCTTCAACGTTCCGACGGGAACGATACGCAGGTCGTATCCGCGCTTCTTCGCTTCGTCAATTGCTTCCTCTGCATTATGGCTTGTCTCACTCTGATCCTTCGGACAGAAGAAAAGGTCGACGCCGGCTTGGTGTGCGGCGACAATCTTGTCGCGCATGCCACCGATCTGGCCAACGTTGCCGTTAATATCAATTGTGCCTGTGCCGGCGATTGTCAGACCATGCGTCAGATCCTCCGGCAGCAGCTGATCGAGAATTTCGAGCGAGAACATAAGGCCGGCCGACGGACCTCCAATATCCGACTCTGCAAAATCGACCTTGCGCGAAGGCGTCACATCATATTCCGGCTCGAAGACTGCGCCGATGCCGGGCTGCCCTTGCTCGTTATTAGGCACCAGTGTAACCCGTTCCGTTCGTTCCTCGCCGTTTCGCAGGATGCCCGCTTCGATGGAATCGCCTGCTTTTTTGGACGAGGTAATGTAGCTGCTGACCGCTTGAAGGGAGAGGGCGGCACGCCCGTCCACCGTAAGTAAGATGTCGCCAACCTCGAGCACCCCCTCCGCTTTGGAGCCGGGTACGAACATACGCAGGAACAGGCCGGTTACGCGTTTATCCACTTGAAGTCCTGCTTCACTCAGCGCAGAGGCGACCGCGGTCTGCTGCGAGGACGACATCATATGCTTCAGAACGTTTCTATATTGTTCATCCGTTAGATTGCCCTGTACATCCGATATGCGGCGCACTTCGGTATCTTTGTCCAGCATGCCTTCAATCAGCATGACAACGTTATAGGCTTTCTGCGAGTAGACCGTCGTCAGGTTGAAGGTGCCGGCGCTTTGCTGCTTCTGGCTCTGCTCTACCGTCACCAGCTCATGGAGAGGGTCTACTGTTCCGGGCTGATAGAGATAGTAGGGCGTTGGCACCCAGAACAAAATAAGATATAAAGCTGCGATCACGATGATCCAGCGAGTTAGGCGGTTTCGGAGCCATTTCATTAGCGGTAATGACCTCTCATTCTTCATATTGTTCTAACATTATCGCACAAAAGAGTGCCAGTTCCCAGCAGAGTGGAAATAGAAAAGCTAGAGGGGGTTCTTGTTCATTCGTATCCTATTGGCGTTACTATTAGCAAGGAGTAAGTATGAGAGAGGTCTGCAAATGTCGGTGATGGACTAAAGCTAAGCATGCATAAAGTACATCTTTTTAGCACTCTGTTGGCTGAAAGTAGACTAGTTGCTGCAAAACGTGCAGGCTTTTCACACCAATTTGGCTAAAATGGTACCGCGTACGCATAAAAGGTGCATCAACTGCAGGTTTAGCGCGTCGGGGGAACTAGCGGTGTAGAAAACCTGCATGAAATGCAGGTTTCGTTAATGGTAGTGCGCATGGTGACTAGCAGCCAGACGCGCAAGGAATAAGCAGCGGGGAGCGTGCAAATGTCGGCGACGGACTATGCTAAGCCTGCAAAACATACATCCTTATTACGCTCAGACGGTTGAATCCACACTAATTGCTGCATAACGTGCAGGCTTTTCACACCGATTTGGATAAAATGGTGCCGCGCACGCATAAAGGGTGCCTATACTGCAGGTTTAGCGCGTCGGGGGAACTAGCGGTGTAGAAAACCTGCATGAAATGCAGGTTTCGTTATTAGTGGTCCCGCATGGTGACTAGCAAGGAATTCGTTAATAGTGGTACGGCATGCCGCTTACTAGCCACCCATAACAAAGAGCCGTCCTACGAAGTCTACCGACTTCAAGGACAGCTCTTGTATCGTAAGGACAGCCGTGCAGCTTAACGGTTGTCCACTTTCTCCGGGTACATATCGTGCTGCATCAGACGCTGTGCCGCCATCGCTTCGAACTTTGTGCCTGGCTTGCCGTAGTTGCAGTACGGGTCGATCGAGATGCCGCCGCGCGGCGTGAATTTGCCCCAAACCTCGATATAGCGCGGGTCCATGAGCTCGATCAGATCGTTCATAATAATATTCATGCAGTCCTCGTGAAAATCGCCATGGTTGCGGAAGCTGAACAGATACAGCTTGAGCGACTTGCTCTCGACCATCTTCACATCCGGAATGTAGCTGATATAGATCGTTGCGAAATCCGGCTGTCCCGTAATCGGGCACAAGCTCGTGAACTCCGGGCAGTTGAACTTAACGAAGTAGTCACGGTACGGATGCTTGTTGTCGAACGTTTCGAGCACGCTTGGCGCATATTCGAATGGGTACTTGGTGCCTTGGTTGCCGAGGAGTGTCAGATCGTTCATTTCCTCGCGTTGTCTTCCTGTCATTATGTTGTCTCCTTTGAGCTTAGTTTTTTTAGAGAGGGAGTTTGCGAACCTCTACCTCGCCGCCAGGGGCAAGGATTTCGAGCGCCGCCAATCGCGCAGCGCGTATCCATTATAGCAGGTTCGGACGAAATATGTAGAATCGATGCGAGAATGGCAATATTTTATCGGACTGCGGACGCCTATTATCAGACAAAAAAACCGCCCTTATAAAGGCGGTAATTGAGCTCCTGTCTGCTTGCCGACCAATAGACTACAGATTCATTCGGTATATCCCAGCCTCACCGAGAAAATCTTGTCTCGTCAGTCCTTTCTCTCCAAGCCATATTCGATAATTCGTTATCGTGCCGTCATGTGAAATCATGACTACTCTTTCGCAGCTGTGCCCAATCCACGCTAACAATCTCGCAGCATATTCCTCAAAGAGAGGCTGCGCGATTCTATTGATCCCTTCCTTCCAGCAATCCAAATGGAAATCCACAATTTCAGTATCTCCATACAGATCTGTCAATTCCGTCCTAGAAAGGATTTGATCACAGGCTAAAAAGGGAAGATCGGGGTTCTGAGGAAACATTCTCGGACCAACAAACGGAGTAATAATGAAGTCCATCCCGTCTTTAATAATAGCTGCCGTCTCAATGGTACGTTTAGTTGGACTTACGAGCACTAAATCATCCGGACCGATACTAATTTCATTTCGCAGCTGGGTAACTTGAAATCTGCCGTACGCTGTAAGACTAGGGTGCATCGTATTCAACCGATTCGGATAATCGTCGAGATGTTCTCCATGACCGTGCCGAATAAATATGAATTCCATATCATCTCTCCCAACATTAACCGTTCACAAGGAAGACAAACAGAACGTTCTATATTCGACTAAATATCCCGCGCCTCATGCTCGAAAGGCTCTTCGCAAGCGTAAATGTCATGGAAGAATCCCTTATACGGGATGTCATCCTCCAGACATTTGATGAGGTAAGACAGCTCTTCGTCGCATTCCAGTTCCTCGCCTGCGTTCCGCATGACTTCGAATGCGTCAACGATATTCTCCATGATGCTTACTTGAATGAATAACGGCAGCTTATCCAGCATCGAATCTTCGATCTCGGTCTCGGATCGGTATCCTGTAAGGACGGTCTGGAAATATTCATCCATAAACTTGCGGCGTTTATCCACGTCTGGTTCGAATTGGATCCAGCCCACACCTGATAGCCAGAGACCGGCCAAGTCGAACATATACCAGCAGAAGCATGAATGATCAAAATCGTATACCGTGATTTGCCCGGTATCATAATCGATCGAATAATTCCCGTCGTTATAATCAAAATGGACCATTCCGTAAGCTTCACGGCTCTTGTCCAATCCTTCTAAGGTTCTAAGGAGCTCGAACAGCTTCTCCTTCAGCAGCGGCAGCGAATCGGGTATCAACGTATCGATATATTCGGCATTATATTTGTCCTCGAAACGATACCGGCTATGGATAGGCATATACCCTTTCGATAGGTGGTGCAGCTTCCCCAGCGTTGCACCGCAATTAAAATAATATTCGGCAATAGGGACGCCATCCCGATACCGATAATGATGGTCCACAAGCCTCTTTCCCTTAGCCTTCGTAAACAGGCAGATATAGAAGGTGTGGTTATGGTGGGTGATCTCCTCCAGCAGATTGCCCCGCCTGGAGCTCACGACATCCGAGACACTGGCGCCATGCTCGAATAAATACCGGATATACTCCACTTCGCCCAGGAAATCTTCCCGGCTTCTGTCGGGCAAGAAAGCGATGCGGAGTATACGCGCCTCTGTGCCCTCTTGCTCGCAGCGATATACGATATTTCGCCCTCCGTCATGCGCCGGAATCAGCTGGATTTCATAGCCTTCCAGCCCGTACAGCTCGGATACCAATGGAAGCAAATAGTCATTCCCGATTTCAACAGCTTCGTTACGGATCAAATCATCTCTCCTTTATTGTTATTAATTGATCGACTTACCTGCTGTTTTCTTAATCGCTTTGTTAGACATTGATTCATCAATCCTCTCATCTCTAATGCCTCGTATTTTACCAGAAATGACAATTAAGTTAAATAAAAACCGGTTAAACAAGCAGCTTTCAAGCAGGAGGCAAGATTGATTTATAGAATCATTCATCGGAGCTTCACCGAAGGCGCGGTGCGCGAGCTGCGGGAAGAGACGGGACTGCTCGTGCAGCCAGAAGATCTGATCTTCAAAGGGATTGACGAGTATGTCGTGCCGAAGACGAATTATCGTTATTTGGTTTTTAATTACCTGGCGAATCGATATACTGGAGAGCTGTTATCGAATCCACCCGAAGGGGAGCTGTGCTGGGTTACCGTCGATGAAGCGCTCGAATTGCCGATGCAGCCATGGTTCAGACGAAGACTGCCGCTGTTCTTCGAACCGGGCACCTTCGAAATATCGGTCGTTTGGGACGAAGACAATGACAGCTCGATCGAAGATAAAGTACGTCAGCTTGGATAAAAATAAGCCCTCAACCGCGGATGGTTGAGGGGCTTTGATGGAAGACAGCCATATGTTCAGTATTGAGGAATTACTCCTCGACTTCAAATATGGAATCAATAACAAGAGGCAGATTCTCTCGAACCGACACAGCGCCGAATACGGAGCGTGCATGAAGGCCTTTCTCAAAGAATACGTCCAACATCAGGTCGGAGCAGCCGTTGAGCACCTTGTGATGCTCCTCGAATTGCGGGTCCGCATTCACGAAGCCCTGCAGCTTCACGACCCTTTTCACTCGGTCCAGTGTGCCGAGCGCGGATTGTACCACCGCGAGAATCTGGATGCCCGTTTGCCTTGCGAACTGATAGCCTTCCTCTGTCGTAAACTGTTGTCCCAGCTTGCCCTTCGGGTTTCCTGCTGGTCCTTTACCAGATACGAACAGCAGGCTGCCTACCTGTACGAAGTTCGCGTATCTCGCGGCTGGTTCACTGGCTATCGGAAGGAAAATACCTAGTTCCTTAAGTCGATTAGCAATCATGTTTTCTGACATATGTACAACCTCCTAATAGTAGAACTTCCTGAATGAATGCTATGCGCTAGCGGCAGCCGATACGTTCTGGCGGTCCCAATAGCGGCGGAATCGGCCGTCCATTGCGATCAGCTGCTCCATCGTGCCATGCTCGACGACTTGACCGTCATCGATGAATAGGATGTAGTCAGCCTCGCGAATGGTGGACAGCCGATGCGCGATGATGATCTTCGTGCAGTTGACCGCCCATTGACCCAGATCCGACTGGAAGGACGACTCCGTCTCAACATCGAGCGCCGATGTTGGTTCGTCCAGGACGAGAATGGAGGCGCCACGCAGGATGGCGCGGGCGATGGAGAGCCGCTGCTTCTGTCCATGCGACAGCTTGATGCCGCGCTCTCCGATCTCGCTGTCGTAACCGTGAGGAAGCGCTGTGATGAACGCATGCGCTTGCGCTAGCTGCGCTGCGCGCTCAACATCCGCATGGGATGCTCCCGGTCTGCCGATTGCGATGTTATCGAATACGGTGCCATCGAACAGAAAAATATCCTGCGACACAAGCGCCATATGCTGACGCAGCGAGTGAAGCTGATAGGAAGGAAGCGGAATGCCGTTTAGCGAGATTTGTCCGCTGGCTGGATCGTAGAATCGGTATAACAGCTTCACGATCGTGCTCTTGCCCGCACCGCTTGGTCCGACGAATGCGATGGACCGACACGCAGGCACTTCGAAGCTAATATTGCGCAGTGTGTTTGTCTGCTCGCCGTAGTCGAAGGATACGTTGTCGTATCGGATGGAAGGAGCGGCCTCGGGCAGCGATATGCCATCCGTTACATTTTCCTCGTCCAAGTCCATAACCTCATAGAGCCGCCGCGCACCCGAGATGGACCGCTGCAGGTTGTTAATCGTATCGACGAGCACGGTGAACGGTTCGGACACCTTATCGAGCAGCGTGATGAACGCGACGAGACCGCCTGCGCCGATCTGGCCGGATGCCATCATCGTCATGCCGATGCCAACGCCAGCGATATAACCAAGCTTGGATGGGAGATCCTTCATAATGCCGCGAATGGTGCTGACGTTCGTCAGCAGCACGTTGTAAGCGACGCCTCGACGCTGAATGTCAGCCATGCGGTCGTGGATCATATCCTCCATCTGATTCGCTTTGACCTCGCGGACGCCTTGGAGCATCTCGCCCATGGTGAAGAATACTTCGCGAGAGACGGCGTTCTGCAGTTGAAGCGCCTGCTTGAACTTATTGCGATAAACGAGCGTGCTGAGCAGCTGGACAGGACCGATGATAATCGCGATGACCCCAAGCAGCGGATGCACGGTCAGTAAGTAGAGCCCGACGACGATGAAGGAGATGGGAAGTGTAATGAGCTTCTGGACGTCGAAGACGACAAAGTCTTTGGCAATCTCGAGCTCGTTATTCATAATATTGATCGAGGTGGAGCTGTGGTTGTTCTCATGGAAGGAAAGCGGAAGACGCTGCACATGGTTCAGCACTTGACGGCGCATATCGTAGACGACCGATTCGTTCAGCGCGGAGCGAAGCCAGTTGTTCACGAAGGTGAGGGACAGCTGTAGAGCAAATACGATCAGGAATACGACAAGCAGCCATGTGATCGTACGTCCTGGAATATCGGGAGCTTGGTCGAACAGCCGTCTGCTGGCCTCTGCGAATAGAAGCGCTGCAGCGGTTAGAGCGAGCTGGGCGCTAATGGCGCCGACGTAGTACCATTTGAATTTGCGGATGATGGACAGAAATTGCCGGAAGGTTCGATCTTGGAACAAGGACCAGATGGATTTGCTTGCAGTTGGAGCGGGTCCGGTATGCGGTCGATGCTGCAGCATTGGCGAATGCCTCCAGTGGGAGAAGAGTAGTGTTCGTTTGTCTGGAAAAATGTTCAATTGATTAGGATTATCCTATCATCCCTAGTGAAATTCAACAAGTACTGGGAATGGCGCTATAATAAATGTAAGAAAGATTGAAGCGGCGTAAAATATTTGGGTGCAGGACCGTATCGTTTGGCGCATGGATAATCGTTATACAGTGGGAGAGATCGATTAGGGAAGGCAGGGATACAGCATGAAACGAGCAGAGGATCGGGAGCGGATGAATGCGCTCGTCGAGGAGCAGCACTATCGGCTGAAGCGATTTTGCCGCAAGCTTGCGGGTTCGGTGTGGGATGCGGATGATTTGGCGCAGGTCACTTGGATGAAGGTGTGGCAGCAAGGCGCGCACAATAAGCTCGTTAGCAGCTCGTATCTGTATCGCGTGGCGGCGAATGCATGGATCGATATGTGCCGCAAGCGCCGCATTGCTTGCGAGGAGTTGACGGAGCAGATTGCAGAGCGGCTGTCGTCGGTGGACGGGGCGGAAGTGCCGTCTGAGCTGAGCGAAGCGATGTCGGCTGTCGTGTCGCTGCTTCCTCCGCGTCAGCGGATGATTCTGTTGTTTATGGAAGGGCTGCAGTTCACAGCGGCCGAGACGGCTGTACTGCTGGAGATGTCCGAGGGTGCGGTCAAGGCGGCGCTGCATCGGGCGAGAACGAAGCTGGATGGGTGGAGGCAGGAGCGGGCTGGTGTAGGTCGTCGGGCGCCGCGGGGGGCAAGATGGACGGCTGCTCGCAGCAAATGTGCAGACGAGGCCGTTGTTTATGCTTATCTGGAAGCGTTCCGTACACGGAATGTAACGGGACTGCTGCTGCTGTTGAATGCCGCCGAGTCGCAGGATGTTCTGCCAGCTGTGCAAGGTGTGCATACAGCGCCGACGCAAGCGAAGGCGGTCGTCGACGTAGTGAGCAGCCGCATGGGCGACTGCGATACGATGATGTACGCAGCCTAGCAATAGGTCCAGCGCAGACCTTCGAGCCTTGCTCGATCGGTCTCTCCCAAACACAAAACAAGCTTATGCTTCCGATGTAACGTTTTGTGCCAGACCTTCGAGCCTTGCTCGATCGGTCTCTCCCAAACACAAAACAAGCTTATGCTTCCGATGCAATGTTTTGTGCCAGACCTTCGAGCCTTGCTCGATCGGTCTCTCCCAAAC